>CEQY01037192.1_pt1 | contig 12752 bp, 10 predicted proteins | sample 361391 | NCBI WGS metagenome assembly CEQY01 (sample SAMEA2621075, study PRJEB7988) | marine metagenome | isolation source: saline water (ENVO:00002010), including
GAAGTTAAGCGCAGATTGAAGAATTTTTTTACGTACCTTCGTATCAAAGCACATGAAATGGTAGGTGGATCTAGATGTTTCAATTAGAAAAACTAATAAACTCAAATGCTGAATTAGGCGAAGGACCCATTTGGGATCCTGATAGTCAACAAATAATCTGGATTGATATCTTAAAAGGTCAAATAAATCGGGTTGATCTTAACGGTAATACTGAGGCACCGTTACTTTTAGATGAAGCCGTTGGGGCTGTAGCACAAACAGAAAAAGGAAATCTTATTGCTGCCACTCCTTCTGGCCTTGTTGATCTTGAAAAGTCTAAAGTCGTTTGCCAATTACCAAATCAAGATCCAAACCTGCGAATGAATGATGGGAAAGCCGACCCTTCGGGAAGGTTTGTTGGTGGAACAATGACTTTTGGCGATCCAGAACCTAAAGCTGGATCACTATGGTCTTTTGGACCTGAAGGTGTTCAGTGCATTTTAGAAGATGTCACAATTTCAAATGGTTTAGATTGGTCTGATGACGGGAAAAGGATGTTTTATATTGACACCCCTACACAACGAATTGATTCATTCGACTATGACCTAGATACAGGTCAAATAGGCAACCGCACGACAATAATTGAGATTCCAGCTTCAATGGGGTCCCCTGATGGAATGTGTGTGGATGCAGAAGGAGGTATTTGGGTAGCGCTGTGGGGAGGCGGATCAGTTATACGAATAGTAGATGGCCAAATTAGTAAAATAATTGAGATACCTACACCTCAAGTCACCAGTGTGGCATTTGTAGGAACGGACCTTGATCAACTTGTTATTACGACCGCATCAATCGGATTGAAAGGGAAACAAGACGGCGCCGGAGACCTGTATCTTTATTCGACTAACACTTCGGGAAAACAAGCTAACCGTATAGGGACTTGGATAAGCTAGCTGCTTGCTGTGGAGCAGATAACATCGGCTGCCAACTCTGCGGGAGATGCTTCTGAAATAAGATGAAGATGATTATTTAAAAATTCCTCAGCTTGTTTTCTTATATTTAATCTTTCAAGTGGTCTTTCTTTAAGCTCTTCGTATAGTTCATAAACATTTGTGGTAACGGGGTACGCTCCCATCGGGTCAAGAAAATTTTTAGCTTTCTCATTATGTGGATTGTGGTAAATCATAGGAACTCCTCGCAATAAAGCTTCATAACAAAGAGTGCTGAATCTAGTTACGAAATATGAAGCATGACTAAATAAACTCTCAATAGGTTCGCTTTGTTCAATCCAAGGAAGTCTGAGACTGGGTTCGGCCACGTGTCTAGAGATAGTTAGATCATGACCGGATTGCTTCACTGCTTTGCTAACACCCTTGATCCAAGATTGCCGTGCGTTTGAGTTCACACCATAAGTAAAATTCAAATTGACTATAACTTTTAATTCTGCATCTGAAGGAAGTGGCGTAGCCTTGATACTTCTCAACCTAGTACTCCCGACTAGAGTGCGATTACAGCCACTTAACGCATTGAAGTCATAAGGGCCTATACAAAATATGTGTTCTGCTCTTTTGTAGGGGGACCTTATCCTTCCTGTGTCAGCATCAAGGAAATCTTGAGCACCTTCAACCCACCCAAAAGTAGGAATACTATTTGAATGAGCCCAGTCAATAGTTGGAAGAGTTGTGCCCCAATCATTCATGACAACAACACCTTTGACAGTCTTTAACAGAGATTCATCATACAAGGAAGGTTTGTTAGTACTGAATTTCCGCCGTAACTCCTCTCGCCGAGCAAACGATGGCCGCCAGCGCTGCAATATTTTTTTAGGTATTGATGGAGCTACCAACAATGACTGAAGTCCTCGCTTTTGAAGTTCGTCTTGGAGAGGTATGAGCTCTCCAAGGTGATAAGACGCTTGAGCAACAAGCAAGATATGGTTACCAATTTCTGACTCTGGAGGATTAACGCCGAGGATTTCTAACTTTGGGACATCCATATAGCTCTTTACGTGATTATTCCGTTGATAGTTGCGCAAGAGCACCACCATCAACCGTGATTACTTGCCCAGTTGTATAAGGAGAGTATTTGGCATCTGCAAGATGCACAACAGTTGGCGCTATGTGTTTCGCCAAACCAATGAATCCGAGAGGAATGGATGACTGAAGCTTTTGTAAACTCTCGTTGGTAGTATGACTCGATCCATCTCGGCTAAGACCATTTCGTAACATTGACGTATCAATTGCACCCGGAAGGACAGCATTGCAGCGAATTTGAAGAGGAGCGTATTCAAGGGCAATTGCTCTCGTTAAAGATGTAAGAGCTCCCTTTGACGCCGCATATGCCGAGATATTTTTTGAAGTTGAAATGCTATGAACAGAACTAATATTAACGATCGATCCTTTTGATCTCTCAAGCAAGTCACGAAATAAACGGGTCATCTTGAATGCAGATTTGACGTTGATATTGAATGTATCTTCCCAATCTTTATCTGTTGTTTCAGATATGGGTTTGTTTATACATATCGCTGCGTTGTTTATGATCGTATCTATCCTTGGAAAATCTTTCAGATTTTCAAATAGTGCTTCTACCGCATTCGCTTCTGAAAAGTTGGAATATTCAAAGTGAAATAGATCCAGGGGACTCTTAGTGATGTCCGTACCTATAACGTCCCATCCTTGCTTCATAAATTCTTGGCAGATTTCTGAACCTATACCACCCGATGCACCAGTTACGATGGCAACTTTATTCATAGTTATATCTCCACTTGTAGCTCTCTTGATAAATTCTGAATTGCACGTCGATGGACTCGGGCTGATGCCTCTATTGTGTTGGAGGCATTGTGAGATCCAAGAATCACATTCGGAAATTTTGTCAACGGAGAACTACTTGGGATAGGTTCTTCCTCTAAGACATCCAGTGCTGCTCCAGCTACTGTTCCGTTCTCAAGTGCATTTACTAGGGCGTTTGTATCAATAACCCCACCGCGACCGACATTGATAATCCAAGTCCCTGAATTCATTAATTTAAATGAGGATTCGGAAAACATATGATAAGTCTCTTCAGTAAGCGGGCAATTGATAGAAATAACATCACATTTTGAGAGCAATTCAGTAAATTCTAAGATTTCAACCCCTAGAGTCCTTGCTTCATCCTGCCTGTCTTTATCTGGGTCCGTTCCTATGACGTTCATTCCAGCCACTAATGACCTTCTTACTAAGGCTTTCCCGATGCCCCCAAGACCAATAATTCCAATGCTTTTTCCAGCCAATGAACTACCAGCCGGTTTTGCCCATTCCCCTTTCTTCACACTCGCATTAATGATATGTAATTGCCGAAGAAGCATAATGCAATATCCCATTGCGACATCTGCGACCTCTTCGTTAAATTCACCTGGAGTGTTTGTTACGGTAATTCCTAAATCACTTGCAGCATCCCTATCAATGCCATCAATACCAATACCCCATTTTGAAATCACTTCTAACTTGGTGCAGTTAGAAAGAACCTCTCTCGTGAACTGATCATCTCCAGCGATTACGCCAGAGCAATCTTTCAGCGCCGAAATAAGGTCTTCCCCTTCAAGGTGTTGTCCACTCACTCTTGGAATAACTAGTTCAATTCCGGCAGTTTCAAATGCTTGCCTATATTCCTCAATATCGCGAATTAGTTGAATACAAGTTATTGCAATTTTCACAACTCACCTTTCTCGCGAAGCTTGTGTACTATTTCTGCAAGAACGAAATCAGCTTCTTCATCTATGTCAAGTGACTCCAGAGGATGTATTTCATATAAAAGAGGATTCTGGCCAAATCTCTTTCCATTAAATATCTGATCATTAGAGAAGATATACATACCAGAATTCTCCTCATAGACCGGCGGAAGGTCTTGAGTTCTTAAAAGCACATCTGGGTCATGATTAATTGGTTCAAAATCAGAAGCGTATAGCCTCGTTTGTAATCGAGTAACAGAAAATAATGAATCGTATACGTCTAATTGATTATTTAAAGATTGTAAGGCATCTGTAATCGTAGATGTTTTGAGAAGAGGGCTTGTTGAATGAACCTGTAAGTACCAGTCAGATGGAACTTGATCAGCATCGTAACGAAGTATTTCTGTCATAGGAACATCACCGCCTAGCAGGTGTTCGGGTCTATTAATGATCTTGATATCGGGAAAATGGCGTTGACATTGACCCGATATTTCATCACTATCAGTGTTAATTACAAATGCATTGATTAACGGACAGCTAAGAATAGTTTTCGCCATGTGGTGAAATAACGGTTTTCCATTGAAAGTTCGATAATTCTTTCCAGGCACACGTTCACTTGAGTGTCGCATTGGCATAAGCGCAACAACATTCATTACCTCTCCTTTACATATTTAATTACGCTATCTTCAGTTGGTAAATAAAGTGATGATCATGATCTATAAGATGATTCAAACCTACATCACGACATCCCATGGGTGATACCTGAAAGATAATTCATCTTACAGAAAAGTAAACATATGGCAGAGTATGTTCCAGTTGATTTAGAAAAGGGACATATTGATCAGGTTTCTTAGATTCTGTACCTTAATTTTTATTTTCCAAATAACGCACTGTTAGAGATATTACGCTATTTGAAAGGTTTATAATTCAAAGGTCACATAGTTAGCAGGTGCGATATGGCCGATTCTTTTAATGGTCGAGCAGAAAATGAATTACACCCAGTTTTAAGTCGTCCTCCTGTCATTCCATATTGTCGTGAATTATATAAACGTAGACAGCTGATACTTGCAATACCTCGAAATGCATTACGTGCTCAGAACATGCATACCGTTCTTGGAAACTTTTGGTACCTTCTAAATCCAGCTTTGCAAACGGTAGTTTATTTCTTTGTTTTCGGATTTTTATTTGATGCGAATCGAGGGATTTCAAACTACCTGGGTTATTTAGTTATCGGAGTCCTCACTTTCAACGTTATTGGACAGGCATTGACCTCTGCCTCTCGTTGCATTGTTAATTACCAATCATTAATACGATCGCTGTATTTCCCACGAACAGCAGTTCCAATCGCTAGTGGTATATCAAATATTTATACCTTTCTTCCCTCGATCTTGATTTTCATTTTTATAGCTGTATTGACTGGTGAAACACCTCATTTACGATGGCTTTTTATACCGGTAGCTCTTCTTATAACTTGCACTTGGTTGTTTGGGCTGGTCTTTATTTTTGCAAGACTTGGAAGAGGAATTCCCGATCTCCATTCCCTATTGCCTCATGTTGTTCGGCTCTTATTTTATCTATCAGGGACGCTGTTTGATCCAGTGGTTCTCGTTGCGAATAAGACAATGTTATTTTTCTGTAATCTCAACCCTTTCTTCCAACTCTTATCAATGTGGAGATGGATTTTGCTGGGCCGACCAATGTTGGGATGGATGTGGGGAAGTTTGATTGCATGGTCCATTTGCACCTTTATCCTAGGATTTCTTTACTTTTGGCAAGCAGAGACAAACTACGGATCTGAACGATGAAAGATCAGTTAAATCTTAAGGTAGAAAATCTTCATATTTCATACCGAACATATCTTGACCCACAGGTTGATCTGCGTCATCGCTTTAAAGCAGGCTTCGGCGCTGCCAGAAGAAGGCATCTTATTGTGAATGCTGTGCAAGGCGTTACTTTCAACTTAAAGAAAGGTGAGACGCTAGGAATTATCGGGCACAATGGTGCAGGGAAAAGTACTTTATTACTTGGTATTGCAGGTTTAATTAAAGCTGATGATGGTCAAGTGCTGGCTAGGTCCCGACCTACTTTACTTGGCGTGGGTTCTGTTTTAAACACCTCGCTTTCTGGCCGAAGAAATATTGAGATTGGTTGTCTAGCCATTGGAATGGATAGAGATCAAATAAAAGAACAAATGGATGACCTGATTGAATTCTCTGGGCTTAGAGAAGCAATTGATCGACCGCTAAAGTCATATTCCACAGGAATGCGAGCAAGGCTGACATTTACAGTTGCTACTGTAAAAGAACCAGAAGTACTTTTGATTGATGAAGCTCTCGCTGTAGGAGATAATGAATTCCGCGAGCGTGCTTATCAGAGGATTGAGGATATCCGATCAGCAGCAGGCTCAGTGATCCTTGTAAGCCACAATACTCAGGAGATTCAACGAATGTCGGACAGAGTAATTTGGATGGAACAAGGACAGATTGTTAGAGATGGTTCACCTGACGCATTGATAAAGGTCTACAAAGAAACGAAATCAGAAACGGAATTACTTTCTCGAATAAATCAAGAAACTTTTGAAGGAACCGGTCCCTTACAACCCTTTTCATTTTCAACAGTTGTAGATAACGAGTATGGGAAGAATCAAATTGAAATCAAAGAAAACTCAGCTATTGGGACTAAAGAATTATCATCTACCAACAACCGGCCTAAAGCTGTTGATGTAGAGGAAGCTTCAGAGCAATTCAAAAGTTCGATTCTTCAAATGGCATCAGATGAAACCATTGTAAAACACTCCCGACAGGCTGGCATTTTAAATAACTGGTTCGTGGACCACAGTTCAGGTGCGCTCATGTTGAATTGGGGTTCAGAATCCTTTCCTAGAAAAACTATTGTTCTTCAAGAAACGTTTGCTTCTAATTTTTTAAATGACCACGAACATTGGATTACTAATAAGTTTGGAGATCTGTTTATTGATGAAGAATTTCCTAGTTCCAGATCCGATGATGATCTGGTCTATTGCTGGTCCCGATTCCCAAATTATTACCTGAATTGGTGGATAGATGTCGCTACAAGGGCTTACCAATTCCTAATTTCTGATGAGCTCCAGGATCGAAAGTTATTAATGCCTCATTTAAATAAATTCCAGCAAGACGCTTTAGAAGCTCTTGGTATTAATAGATCATTAATTTATGAACCTAAACGGAGGATTGAAAATATTCGACACATCCATTTTGAAGATTCTTTTCACCTTGGGGGAAGAGCAAATGTGGCTATAGGTCATGAAGTAATAATTGCTGCGAACGCCGCAAAGCAAAGGGTGCTTGCTGGAATCAATAATGGAAAAGACCATACGCTGTTCGTCACACTCGGTAAAAGCGGAACTAGAAGAATATTAAATCAACTAGAGGTAGAAAATGCTCTCGTAAGGGAAGGGGTCAAAGTTATTTCACTCGAAGATCATTCTTTTCAAGAAATAGTAGAGATATTTTCTTCAGCAAGAACCGTCATTGGTGTATCAGGGGATGCTCTGGCCAATACTATATTTTCTCGGCCGGGAACAAATGTCATAGAGCTCCTCCCAGATACCTGGGTGTCATCTCTTCAGAAAGAAATATCAGCGAAAGCAAAACTCTCACATGTTTATCTTGCATGTGAGGCTTTTGGGGAAGGAAGGTTTAATCAACAAATGGCTCTTTACGACAGTGTCCATATACCAATTGATCGGCTACTATCCTTACTTTCAGATCTAGGAAATACCAAATAAGAAAATTTTTATGTCACTATTTATCCAACGGTTAAAACGGCTCATTAAGTGGTACCTAACACCATCAGGTATAGCGTTATTCCTCGCTCTTTCTTGCCTATTTGTTGCTTTCACATTCGACAGCACCTATGTAATCGGTCTGATCGGATTTTTATCATTGGCAGCTTACTTCCCATATAGATCAATTCGCGAACGAAAACAAACAAACGACCACATCACCCGCCTAGAGAAGAAAATTGAAGCATTTTCACAAGGGCAGCAACTAATTCAAGAGGAGTTAATGCAGTTAAGTGTTTTGAATGGGAGTAGCTATCTCCCTTTCAACAGAAAAATTTCAGATGAAGCTGCTTACTCCATAATTAAATATTGGTCTGAGAAACTTTCAATTGAAATTCAACCAAATGAAATACGTTATCTTGAGAGACGAGCTATTTATATAGAGGGAACACTTTTTGGAAGAGTAGCTACCACCAGCACTGATATAGTTATCCGTTCACTATTGGCTCAGAGCATCATTCAGCAAGGTAAAAGATTTGAATTACTTGAAATAGGGACATTATTTGGTCTGGGGTCATCTATGATCCACGATTCCTTAATTTCAAAAAATATTGATTGCAATCTAACTCTCATAGACCCGCTTGATGGCTACTACGGTGGCAATGCTTTGGACCCAATAACGGGCCTAATTGCATCAGAGAAATTGCTTTACAGAAATTTTAACAAACTATCAATTCCTCTTGAAGAGATAATTTTGCATAAAGGGTTATCTACCGACAAGGAGATTGTCGAGGCAACGCATTCTGACTATGACCTAATACTAATTGATGGAGATCACTCCTACGAAGGAATAAAATCTGATTATGAGTTATACGCCGGAAAGGTAAGAACAGGTGGAATCATCTTGATAGATGACTATCAACATTCATCCGTTTGGCCAGGAGTAAAACGCTACACAGATGAAACAATAAGACTTGATGAAAGATTTGAGTTTATAGGAGCTCAATCACGTACCGCAGCATTCCGACGTTTATAAGCTATAAATCTTTGATCAGCGAATCATAGTCAGCGCGCTCAAAAACCTCTAACATCCCACCTTTAGTGGCGTTTAATATTTTTCGCCCATCATCTTTAAAAACTTTTTCAGCTTGAACGTAGCTAAGTTCCATCCGGTCAACTCGTGGCAAATGCCACCTTTTGCCCTTTCCGAAATAGTCACTGTGAAAGTGGTTCACATCATCTCTGGTAGAAGTCAAAGTATTCCCTTCAAGTGGCTCATCGTCAGGTACTACATAACTGTGATCAACTCCAACAAGAATGACTTCCGATGCGCCAAGATAATATGCAAGTTGGATACAAAGGTAGGTTACGGTACCACCGCAAAACATCAATCTTCCGGCATCTCGACCAAATTTCGGCCATCCCTGAAAGGTCCGATAATCAACAGAAACATTTGACCATAGAGTATTTGATGTGTGGGGGATAGCGTACTTTAGATAATTTCCAAACCATTTTGTTGAACCTTGTAGATTCACTATTTCTTCTGCTCTATCCTCTGCGACGAGATAATCTTCCACTACGTAATGAGTAACTTCAAATCCCATATTCTCGTAATTAAGGAAGATGCTATTTGTCCCGATTGTAATTTCATCTTTTAATGGTTTTAAATTTGTTTCCCTAAGACTAGGTCCGTTTCCAATAATCCATATGCGGTTTCCTTTGACTGAATTGTGGAAGTTCCTAATCTTCCGTTCGTTTAATGTCAAAGATAATCCTCTTCTTGCTGATGCATAACGAATTTTTAATGTTGCTCTTTTCAGAAAATTAAATCGCATACCTACGATATCTACATAAGGGTCGGAGAATAATAGCTGAAATTTACTCAGCGCATTTTTAACACTTCTTTTAGCGCTTTTGGGAACTAATTTGAGGAGTGGCTTTATCGAATCCGGTAACTTTCTTTTCATAATCACACTTTCTGAATAATCAAGACTTACCAATAAAAGGTAACTTACTGAGCCTAACGTTAAGTTTTGATCTCAATCCTGAGCGACTCATATTTTCATATCTTTGGTCTAGATCTTGGGCAGGGTATTTTGTTGCACCTAATTCCATTTCCGAATATGGCAGTTTAAACCAAGAATTCTTGTGGTACTCACTGGCACACTTTTTATAGATCTCCTCATGCTGTTCCAAAACAACTGTAGGGGAGAACGAACATTCGTAGGACTCTTTTGCATTCGCTCCCATTTCTATTCGCATATCTGGATTACCCGCTGCTTCAGTAAGAGCAATGCTTAACGATTCTGCATTCTCGGGAGGAATAACCCAACCAGTCTTTCCATCCTGTACAACTTCTGGAATTCCACCTACGTCAGTCCCTATCGTTGGAATTGACATTGAAGATGCTTCAATAATCACATTCGGCATATTCTCAGCTAACGAAGCAACAATCAGGACATCACTTCCAGCGTATAGTTTTGACATATCCGTCTTTGATAAGTATCCATTATCGGTCAGTATCCCTAAATAAAAGAGATCGAACAGACTATAGATATTCCTGTCACTTAATCCAAGGTGGTTTGTTGTGGTCACAACGGTTGCAACTTTTTTGTCGGGATTATTTGCTTTGAGTTGCTTCATTGCTTGTTTGATGGTTGAAAAACCTTTCAATTCGTAGTCAGTATCGGTGATTACAGATAGTCCTACGAGGTCAACTCCCAATGACTGCGCTAATCGCTTTACCGCTGGTTTCCCCATCTCGGGAATTAGGTTAGGAATGGTAGTAATCGGATGAATAGAGGAACTAAATTGCGAATTTCCAATCTTTGTCAGCCAATTAGATGGCGTTAGGATTTGAATTTTAAACGGAAGAGATTTGAACATTTCAAAACCAGTCATTGCTGGCTGCTCATTAGGTGAATATTCCCACGTAGTAAATTCTCTTTCGTCAATCATCCACTTATTATGGAATAGTTCAAATGGATATCTATCATGAGCCGTCCAAACTACTGGGTATAAACGTCCTAAAGAGGCAACAAGATTATGTCCTCCAACTGCACCAACATTGTGCACATGAACAATATCTGGATTGAATTGACTTAGATGAGCCATTAAGGAAGATTTAATTCTCGCCAGATTATTTCTTCTTGCAATAAGTTCGTTTAACCACTTATTTGTTCCGTGTTTACACTTCCTAATTTTTCTAATATCAAAATTTGTTTCTTCCCAAGAGCCGAATTCTCTTGCTAAGCGAAAATGGGAATGAGCAAGTTCAGACTGTTCAGCGAAGAAGTATCCAATGTCATGCCCCTCACTTTCCAGTTTTGTTGCTAAATTCCAGGATGCTTCGGAAGCCCCTCTTCCTCTCGCTCGCTCAGATACGATTGCGATTTTCACTTGCTACCGGAGTTTTCTCTTTCCAGACAGAGAAATCAGTGCTTCCTCCAATAATTCAACTCTGGCTATTAGAGTTTCTAACTCAACTCGTGTTATCGACACCTTTTCTAAAGTTGTATTTTCATCAGTATGGTTCTTTTGTTCTTCCGACACCTCAACAGATTACATTTATTTGGCTTGATAGTCAGTGCAGCGAATAAAAGAGCTATGGGAACTGTTGATGAATAAACCGGTAGTAGATGCTTTAAAATACAAAAGATAGGAGTAGATCTAAATTTACTTACCTATAGAACCATACATAGTTACTCGTGAATAGGGAGATAGAAGTTTTTGAAGAAATTAGTATATAAATTCTGGCATTGTCTTCCCGACATTATCCAAAGGTATCTTCGGCCGATGCTGACGACTACCCAGCGTTTTCTCGATCAAAATTCTAAAGAGGGATCTTCTGATGCTATTCACCCCTTAGTCGCGGTCAATATCACAGAAACTAATACTCTGAACCTTATTCCGCATCGTAAAACTAATGAAGTCCCTCTAGTTTCAATCATCGTAACAATTCACAATGACGGATCTTTCCTTCATTCTTGTATCACAAGTATTCGCCAGCAAAGCTTTGAGAACTGGGAGTGTGTAATTGTAGATGATGCATCTGTTGATGATTCATTAGAAATAGCAAGACTTCATGCAGAGAAAGACGAAAGGATACTTATTGTCAGGCGAGATCAAAATGTTGGTCTTTCTGTTGCTCGAAATACTGGTATAGCCCAAGCTCGAGGTGAGTTCATTACTTTTCTAGATGGTGATGATTTTATGTTCCCAGACTCTCTTGGAATTAGGTACCAAGAAGCCCTTGACCTCGATCCTTCGATCGCAGGCAGTTGGTGTGATTGGACCCTAGTTAATGAAAAGACGACAACTGACTTTCCCCAGCCTGATTCTTTGAGGGAAGACCGTGTAATTGATTACATGACAGGAGAAGGAGAAAACCAAGTAATTTCTTCTAGTCCATTAATCAAAACGAAAATCGTGCATGAGCTTGATGGATATGACTCAGAATTTCGGACAGGCGAAGACTTTGAATTTATAACTCGGTTATTTAGGAATGGATTTAAGTTAAAACCTTCAGGTATTACCGGAATCGCTTATCGTCAGAAGAGAAACTCAATGGTGGTTGATGACCCGTTAGGTCATCTAAAAAATGCCATGAAGGTATATTCATATATGAATTACCCTCTCACAACTAAATCAATTTGTGCATCAGCTCCTGCCCCAATCATTGACCCCCCAGAAGGAATACCTTGTGAGATCAAACGATCTGAAAGGATAGTTACCTTTCTTACGTTATTTGCACTAAAGAATAAAGATGGCGATCTACCTGATATCCGAGATGAAGTGTATGGGGATTTCAAAGGAGTACTCCTTTCAAAAAATCAAATACTATCAAGAGTCAATTTAGCTTTGAGGAGAAACCAGGAACTCAATAAACAACTAAATGCAGTTGAGAAAAGGAGATTAAGAAAAAAAATACTTGAACAAATTTCTGAAAAATATCAAAACACCGAAAGGACTTTTGAACAGATTCTTCCCCATCAGGGTTCACTCGATCAAAATCGACTCGGTACTCTCGAGAAGACTGATTCTCGAATAAGAATCGATATTAGAAATGATGCAAGCGAGATTTATGAAATTGCTTTGATTGCTAAAAGCCATGATGCTGCTCGTGAACTACTTCTTGTAGGCCGCGAACTCGTAAATTCTGGCCACAGTGTTTGCATGCAGGATAACTTTAAAGGCGGGTTTAACAATTCAATCATTGCAGAAGGAGTGACTCCAGTAACTCAGATTGAAGGAGAACTCCAGTTACTAATAACTTCAGACGGCGATACAGGTAAAGCAGAATTCAAA
>CEQY01102679.1_pt1 | contig 12750 bp, 9 predicted proteins | sample 361391 | NCBI WGS metagenome assembly CEQY01 (sample SAMEA2621075, study PRJEB7988) | marine metagenome | isolation source: saline water (ENVO:00002010), including
TTGGCCCCGGACTTGAGTATACAAAAGTTTTAATTACTTCTTCAATTGTTTTACTGTTGGGCATAGCAATATTGCATTTTTTAATTGAATATCTTAGAACATCTGAAATTAATGGATCCGATAGCTCTCTAAGTTTTTTTAAATTAATAGAATTAGATATTAAATCATCATATCTTTCATGCATTAAATAAGAATAGTTATTATTTCTATCTCTTATAATTTTAGAAAAATTATTAACTCTATTTGGGAAATTATTCCATTTCTTTTCTAGCATTGGAAATATCTCATTTCTTAAATAATTTCTGTCAAAATCATTACTAAGATTTGAATCATCTTGAATATAATCAATATTATGTTTTTTTAAATAATTTAAGATCTCTTGTTTTGATATTCCTAGAAAAGGCCTTACTAAGACTCCATGACCCAAAGATCTTTTTAGCTTTGGTCCTTCCATTCCATCTGGACCGGTTCCTCGCAGAAGCCGCATAAATAATGTTTCTGCAACATCATCACTGTGATGTCCCAATAGCAGCTGATCATCTTCATTTAATATCTTTTCAAAAGCTTTGTATCTAGCCCTCCTTGAAGCTGATTCCAATCCCCCTCCATCAACTTTAACTTCAATTGATTCAGTAATTAAATTTACATTTAATTTAGCGCAAGTCTCAATACAATGATTCTCCCAAAGGGATGAATGCTTTGATAAATTATGATTTATATGAATAGCCTTTAAATTAAGTTCCTGCTGAGTGTTTAAAGAAGACAATAGGTGAACTAAGGCAGTTGAATCTGGGCCTCCACTATAGCCAATAAAAATACTTTTGCTAAGGTCGATATGTTCTGTAATTAGATTTTCTGTTAACAATATCTATATCTCTACTATATCTTTACCAAATACATCTTCTAATGAGAAAAAACTTTCAAGTGAAGGTGTGAATTTAAATTTATCTCCAATATCTATTATAGCCTCTGATTGATCTGAAGTTACTCTAACATTTAGTCGGCAAGATCCATCCTTCCAGAAATCCTTGTCAAATGTATCAAGATATTCTGAAAATTTAACTAAAGAATTAGCATTAGATTTATTGATATCAATTATTACATCTTTAACTTTTTTATTAAGAACAGAGTCGATTGTATGAACTTCTTTAACGCGCATTCTAAACATTAAACTTCCTAAGTCTCCAGTCCTGTAATCATCCACCTCTACTGTTCCTCTCAAAGATAAGATTTCTCCTTCTTTGAGAATATTATGACAGTTCTCCAGAGTTTCACTTGATACTATGCCATCCATACTTCCAGTTCCATCATTAAAGTTAATAAAAGTTAGTGGCTTACCTTTTCTGTCTTTGATTTGTCTAACGCTATTTATCAAACATACGAGCGAAGCACTTTTTGTTTCATTTGACAGTTCACTAATTTTCTTTGATCTTATCTTCCTTATTTTATTTTCAATTGCTGTAACTGGATGCCCAGATAGATAATATCCCAAAGATTTTTTTTCTAATTCAAGTTTTTCAGTAAGAGTTAAAGGAGTAATATTTTCATATTTTTCATATGGATTAAAATTTTCTTCAATTGAAGAAAACAAATCTCCACTTTGGGCGCCTAAATTATTACTTCTTGATCCGTCTCTTAGCATGTCTTTTACACATTTAATTGCTATAGTCCTTGAAGGTGCAAGTGAATCAAAGGCACCGGATTGAGATAAGGCTTCTAAAGATTTTTTACCTCCTAATTTTATATCGACTTTTTTTGAAAAGTTCCATAAATCTTTAAATTGAGACTTGTTTCTATTTAAGCAAACATGATCTATAAAAGCATCTGCAACACCTTTTACTGCGCCCAGACCATATTCAATATCTCCATCTTTATTGACAATGAATCTCTTCTTTGAGGTTTGTATATTTGGATTAAGAACGTTAATTTTCATTCGAGCACACTCTTGAATCAGTGCATGAATTTTATCTGTATTTCCAAGCTCGGAAGAAAGAACAGCCGCCATAAAGTGTTCAGGATAATAAGTTTTCAAATAAGCTGTTTGATAAGAGATTAGAGCATAGGCAGCGGAATGAGATTTATTAAAACCGTATTCGGCAAACTGATTAATTAAATCAAATATTTGTTCAGCATTTTTTGGTGGGATATTATTATTTTCACAACCTTTAACAAATATTTCTCTTTGTTCTTCCATCTCCTCTTTCTTTTTCTTGCCCATAGCACGTCTTAAAATATCAGCCTGCCCCAGTGAAAATCCCGCCAATACTCTAGCTGCTTCCATAACCTGCTCTTGATAGACTATTACGCCATAAGTTTCTTCTAAAACTTCTTCAAGTAACTTGTGTGGGTATGTAACTGGGCTTTTTCCATGTTTTCTATCTACAAATTCATCATGCATGCCAGAATTTAAAGGACCTGGCCTGTAAAGAGCTAAAAGTGCAGTAATTTCTTCAAATTTAGTTGGTTTTAGTCTCTTAATAAGATCCCTCATACCAGATGACTCTAATTGAAAAACTGCCATGGTTTTACCAGATGACAGAAACTTAAAGACTTTTTCATCATTCAAAGGAATGTCGTCAAGATTGAGCTTCTTAGAATCCTGTCTGTTCTCATTGATAGATTTAAGAGCTCTGTCAATTACAGTTAATGTTCGAAGTCCAAGAAAATCAAACTTAACCAATCCAATTTTCTCTACATCATCTTTATCAAATTGTGTCATCACTGAGCTTGATGATCGATCAACGTATACAGGACAAAAATCAGAAATACTTCCAGGAGCAATTACTACACCTCCAGCATGTTTTCCAACATTTCTTGCAATTCCCTCAAGTTTGTATGATAGGTTTACAATTTCTCTAACCTCATCATCGTTTTTAATGCTTTGAGCAAACAACGGTTGCTCTTCCTGAGCTCTATCTAAAGTCATACCTGGTGCAAAAGGAATCATTTTTGAAATTCTATCTCCAAGAGCATAGGGTTTGCCTAATGCTCTTGCTACGTCTCTTACAACTGCTCTTGCTGCCATTGTTCCAAATGTTGCTATCTGTGATACAGCTGCAACTCCATACTTTTTGCTAACATAATCAATAACTAAGTCCCTTTTCTCCATACAAAAATCAATGTCAAAGTCAGGCATTGATAACCTCTCAGGATTAAGGAATCTTTCAAAAAGAAGGCCATGGTCTATAGGATCTAAGGTTGTTATACCTAGCGCATAGGCTACAAGTGATCCAGCACCAGATCCTCTACCCGGCCCTACAGGAACATCATTATTCTTCGACCATTCAATAAAATCATAAACTATTAAGAAATAACTAGAAAAGCCCATTGTTTTTATTTGATCAAGTTCGTAATGCAGTCTTGACTTATATTCGTCTTGTTTTTGATTATTAAATTTATTGATATAAGTTTTAAGCCTACTATTAGCGAGCTCCTCAAGATATGTATCAAAGTTATGTTTTTTTGGTACTGGATATTCTGGTAGAAAATATTCTTTTGTATCAAAAGAAACATTACATTTTTTTGCAAGTTCATTTGTATTTGTAATTAATGATTCACAATCTTTAAATAAATCTTTCATTTGTTTTGAAGATTTAAAATACTGTTGTTCTGAAAAAATTTTTTCTCTATTTGGATCATTTAATGTTTTTGAAGTATTAATACATACTTTTGTTTCATGAACCTCATAGTCGTCTTGATTTGCAAACAAAACATCATTTGTTGCTACTAAAGGTATACCTCTATTTACAGCTAATGGAAGAACATTCTTGAAATATTCAACCTCATCAGGTCTGTTTGTACGTTGAACTTCTAAGATAAAATCATCTTTAAAATACTTAGTGAATTGATCTATAACTTTATCTGTATCAGAAATATTATTTCTCTTAAGGTATTCAAAAATATGACTATCTTTGCCGCCTGAAATGACCAATATATCATTCTTAAGCTCAACCAACTCATTGAAACTTATGACTGGAGAATTAAAGCTGTAGTTGTTGTGAGCGTTAGATATTACCTTCATAAGATTTTTATGACCTTCATTGGTCTTAGCTAAACATAAAAGCTCATAAGAGTTCTCATCATTCTCAAAGATTAATCTTATTGAAGCGCCTGATATTGGTTTAATACCAGCAGCTTCACATTTACTAAAAAATTTTACTAAGCCAAACATGTTCGACTTGTCTGTTAAAGCAACAGAAGGAATAGAATTCTTTGATGCGCTGTCAACAATCTGATCAATAGTTAACAATCCTTGTGTAATACTGTATTCTGAGGAAATCCTTAGATGAGAAAAAGCAGCACTCATCTATCTATTACACCCTTAAAAGTTTTTCTATGTATCTCACAATAACCATGGATTCTTAATGACCTTAAATGATTTTTTGTTCCATAACCTTTATTGCTTATAAAATCATAATATGGAAATTGTGAATTAAATTTAATCATTAGGTTATCTCTATAAACTTTTGCAATTATTGAGGCTGCGCTAATAGCATTCTCAGAAGAATCGCCGCCAATAATTGTCCTCATTGGGATATCTAGGTCTGGTTTATATATACCATCTACTAAAACCAAAGCGGGCTTTATTGGTAAGTTTAGTATAGCTCCTTTCATTGCCAATAAAGAAGCTTTGAGAATATTAATTTCATCTATTTTATTATTATCAACAATGCCATACCCATGATAAGAATTTTTTAATATTTCTTCAGCTAAAATAACTCTCCTTTTAGGGGATAATTTCTTGGAATCTTTTAAACCAACTATTTCTTGCTTTAAAATAACAGCTGCAGCAACAACTGGTCCTGCTAAACAGCCTCTGCCTACCTCATCAGTTCCTGCTATTAAATTATTATTCAAGTTAAAGTTATTTCTTTTGCTGCTTTAGAATAACCAATGCCTATCAGCATTTCTCTTAGTATGTCTGCTACATATTTAGGGCTGTCTTCAAACGAAAGTGTTTCATTTATAGCTTTTTTAATATTTTCTTTTGTGAAATTATTTTGCAGCAACTCAATGAAATAATCTTTACCAAGAAGCAAATTAGGTAATCCGATATTATCCACTTTAAGCATACGAGATATTATTGAATAATTTATAAAATTTGTCTTATAACAAATTATTGTAGGGCACTCTAAAATAGCTGATTCCAATGAAGCAGTTCCAGATGTAACAATTGAGAGTTCTGAAATAGACAAGAATTCTTGCATTGCATTTTCTTTAATAACTATTGGTAGATTAAGCCCATCAAAAGATTTCGTTATAGACATCATCAATTTACCATCGGCTGCAGGTAACAAATATATATAGTCTTTGTTTTCTTGAGAATGATCTTTTATAAATTCAATATAAGTTGTGAGCATATATTTTATTTCTGACTCTCTACTGCCTGGTACTATAGAAATATATTTTTTATTGGGATCTAAGTTATGCTTTTTCAAAACCATTTCCTTGCTGAGCTTTTGGAGTTTAGAAAAGGGATGGCCAAGTTGAAGGCTATTATGTCCAATTTTCTTGTAAAAATTATCTTCAAAGTCAAACAAGCATAATGTTAGGTCTATATATGCATTAATTGACTTAACCCTATTTTGTCTCCAGCCCCAAACCGATGGACTAACAACTTGAACATTCTTATTATCATGATTACTCTTTAATGCTTTATGAATACCCATATTGAAATCCGGTGAATCGATTCCAATAAAGATATCAATTTCTTTATCAAGAAAAAGTTTAATCAATGAGCTTCTTAAACTACTAAGTCTTCTGTAATTCATTAAAGGCTGAATCAAACCCATTATGTTTATCTCAGAGAAATCAAATTCTGATTTGAAGCCTAATTCTTCTAATCTAGGCCCACCAATACCATATAAATTTATTTCTGAGTTCTTTTTAATTTCTTTTATTAATCCAGCGCCTAGTCTGTCACCTGAATGCTCCCCACAAACAATTCCTATGTTTAAGGCTTTATTTGTCGACACTTACCTTAAAATTCCTCTTTCAGAAATTTCTACAGATTTAATAAAAATATCTAAACAAGGGTCGTTTATGCTTTTATTTAGATCTTTTATTTTATTGATAGCTTGCTCAATTTTTAATTTCTTCATGTAAAGCAATTTAAATGCTTTTTTGATTAAGCTTATTGAATCAGATGATATATTGTTCCTTGTCATTCCCACTGTATTGAGCCCTATAACTCTTGCAGGGTCAGCTGCAACTTTAACATATGCTGGTATATCCATATTTATAGATGTATTCATGCCTACAAATGAAAAATCTCCTAGTTTACAGAACTGATGAACGGTGGTGAGGGCGCCTAGTGTAATGTTATTGCCTATATTTACATGTCCTGCGATACCTGCATTATTTGCAAAAACATTTCCATCCCCAACAAGACAATCATGAGCCACATGACTATAAGCCATAAATAAGTTCTCGGAACCTATTTTTGTTAGGCCATTATCTTGAATCGTTCCTCTATGGACGGTGACTCCTTCTCTAAATATATTATTGTCTCCAATCTCTAACTTTGTTTTTTCGCCCTTAAATTTTTTATCTGGAGTATCTTCTCCAATAGTTGAAAATTGATAAAAAATATTGTTTTCACCAATAAGAGAAGATCCTTTTATAACTACATGGCTATGAAGTTTTGTATTCTGCATAATTTCAACATCCTCTCCAATTATGCAATATGGCCCTATCTCAACTGATTCATCTAATTTTGAAGATGGGTGTACTATTGATGTTTCGTGAATTTTCATTTTGCCTTCCTGTCAGCGCATAATATTGTAGCAGTACAAATCAGTTCATTATCAAGCTCAGCTCTGCAATCAAACTTCCAAATACCTCTTTTTTCACTGATTACTTTAGAATAAAGGTCTATATTATCACCAGGCCTAACTCTTTTTCTAAACCTAACTTTATCAACCCCAGCCAAAACATATATAGAGCCTTCTTCTGGAGTTTTATTCATTAAAGTAAAACCTAGTATTCCTGATGCCTGACCTAAGGCCTCAATAATTATTACTCCAGGAAATATTGGATTATTCGGAAAGTGTCCTTTTAAAGAATATTCATCTTCATGAATATATTTTCTTGCATGGATCTCTTTATTTTTGTTAATTTCTATGACCTTATCTACAAATAAAAAAGGTTCTCTATGTGGTAGATATTTTTTTATATCCTCTTTGTTAATCTTCAAATTATTTACCTTGTTTCTTTATAAATACTGAAGATTTAGCCCAATCTTTATGACTTTGAGCAGGCATAATTCCAACATAATCACCTGGTTCTTTTATATCTTTAGTTATAAGAGTATGAGCTCCAACAGATACATCATCGCAAATATCTAAATGGCCAAGAACACCAGACAATCCTCCCATTCTAAAATTTTTACCAATTTTTGTTGAGCCAGCAATTGCACATGATGCTGCAATTGCAGAACACTCTCCTAAAATAACGTTATGGGCAATATGAATAAGATTATCTAAAATTACTCCATCTTTTATTTCAGTATCATCAAGCGCTCCTCTATCTATTGCACAGTTAGCACCAATTTCAACATTTTCACCTATTTTCAAACCCCCAAGTTGTTCAATTTTTTCATAACCATCTTGAGAGGGTGCAAATCCAAATCCATCTGATCCTAAGACACATCCAGGGTGAATGAGACAATTTGAAGAAATCGTAACATTTTTTACTATAGAGCAATTTGCATGAATAACTACATTATCTTTTATAGAACAATTAGGCCCAATCACAACATTTGGGCCAATGTAAACATTATTACCAATAGAGGATAGTTCAGAAATTACCACAGATTCATGTATTGAGGGAGATAGAGACTCTGACTCATCATTAAATATGTTTGAAAGTTTTGCATATGTTATATAAGGATCATCAGATTTTAAAAAATTAAATCTTTTGTCTTGCTTGAATTCTTTACTAACAACTACTGCCGAGGCCTTGCAATTATCTAGAGAATGAAGATATTTTTGATTAGTAAGAAAAGTTATAGAGCCTTCGCATGCGCTATCAATAGTAGATAAATTATCTATATAACAATCTGGATTACCAATAACCTCTGTATTAGTAGCCTTGGCTAGCTCTTCTAATGTAAAGCTTTTATGCTTTGGCACTACTCAGTCGGTGCTTCGGAAGCCTCTACATTGACATCTAAGATTGATGTAACATCATCTGTAATATCCAACTCGGCATTGAAGTCCAAAACTGCAGATACGGTTTGTTGACCTTGCGCTGGCCTATCAAGTAAAAGTTTAATTTGTTTAGCAGCCATCAATTGCCTAATTGCTACTGTAGCAGGCTGTCCAAGGTCCATCATAATTTTTTGAGCAGTTTCTTGACGAGCTTGTTGAATTTTTCCAGCTATGAATTCAAGATCCTGAGATTTTTCTTGATATTCTTTTTGCATCTCAACAATCTCTTCTTGTGATAATGTCTCTTGTTCCTTTTGTAGTTTTTCAGCTATAGCCTGCATGTCAGCTTGCAAGGTTTGAGCTTGCTCCATATTTGCTGAAAAATCAGGATCTTCATCTAAAGCTTTAAAAGCATCATTAGCAGCTTGGGTTTTAAGAATTGCCTCTTGAATGTTTATAACAGCAATACCTTCAACTGCAAATAATGGAGATGCTACAAACAAAAACGTTAGCAAGTAAAATTTAATTATATTTTTCATATTAACCCCTTTATGGATTTGAACATTTTATATTAACTAGAATACATTTCCTACTGTAAATTGAAATTCTTCAGTTCTCTCTCTTGGTCCAGCATTAGTAGGCTTAGCTATTGCAAGACTCATTGGACCAAATCCAGTTATCCATGTAATACCAACTCCGTAGGAATACCTTAAGTCATCAATAGATGGTTTATAGCAATTTATCTGGTAATCCTTACAGTTATCAGAAAATACATTACCAAAATCAAAGAAAAATGCCGATCTCAAAGACCTTTGATCCTCAATAAAAGGTAACCTAAAGATAAGTTGTAAACTTCCTTCAACTTTTATGTTACCTCCAATTGGTGCATCTCTGTATCTTGAAGTCTGATTTGCGTATGGGTTGTAATATGGAGTATCTAGCTCTCCATCACCATCTGAATCTATAAGATTTGGACAGATACCTTCTGAATAATTAAACTCATAACACGGAGCATCTGTGCTTCTCGGGCCTAGTGTATTGGATTCAAAACCTCTTAATGATCTGGGGCCACCAGCATAAAAGTTTTGAAAAAATGGAACTTCTTTAGTATCACCATACGCATCTAAATAACCAAGCTCACCCTGAAAGCCAAAAACTAAGTCTTTAGTTAAGGGCTGATAGTACCTCTGTCTGATATTTAATCTGTAATAGCTTAAATCACTTCCTGGAATTGTAGAACTAACACTTAATACAGTGGACGCGCCGTCGGTAGGAAATAAACCTCTATTTAAAGTGACCCTTTGCCATGAGAGCTGGGCTGTAAGAGTTTCAAATAGATTTCCCTCAACTGAAACAAAATCATATATCTCTCTAGCAGGCAGGCTACCTATATCAATATCAGTTTTATCATATGTGATATTAAATCCAAGCCTTGTAATATCTGAAATAGGATAACCGAATTGAGCTCCGAAACCACTTGAATTTGTTAAATAATTTGCAACATTAAACTCGCCATAATCTGTTTCTCTATAATAGAGGTTGTAACCCAAACTTACTCCATCTCTGGTGGCATATGGATTCATGTATGAAATGTTATACATCTCACTGTAAACATTTTTATTGATTCCAATACCAACTGTATTTCCACTACCCAAAAAGTTTTGTTCTTGAAGGTTGAATCCAAGCATAAGACCAAAGTCACTGTAACCTATGTTTCCTCCAATACTTCCTGTAGTTTCTTCTTCAACACTATAAATAATATCAATCTGATCATCTGTTCCTGGAACAGGTATTGTTTCTACATTTACTTCTTTAAAATAACCAAGCCTTTCAAGTCTAATTTTACCTGCCTCTATGGCATTATCAGATGACCATGCTCCCTCAAACTGTCTCATTTCTCTTCTCAGAACATGATCTTGAGTAATGTTGTTACCTGTGAATAATATTTTTCTTGTGTATGTTCTATTACCAGGCTCTACAGCAAAAATTAACTTCACTTCATTAGTTTCTTCGTTAATTTCAGGATTTCCTGTCACTTCTGCAAAAGCATAGCCCCTGTTCCCAAGAACATTTGTAAAAAACTCTTCAATCGAAGTAATTGCAGCTTGAGAATAGGTTGTATCTTTTAGCCTGCCAACTATATCTATATAAACCTCTTCATCAAATGGCACTTCACCAATAACATCAACATCATTAATCTTATATTTTTTACCCTCATTGACATTAAACGTTATAAAAATTGATTTCTTGTCTCTTGATAAACTGATTTGTGATGATTCGATTGAAAATTTTAGATAGCCCCTGTCTCTATAAAAGGATTCAAGTGACTCTATATCACCTTTTAATTTCTCTCTAGAATATTGGTTGTCATTCGAAAGAAATGAAAAAAAGGATCCCTCAGATAGTTCAAAACCATCTATCAGCTCTTCATTTGTATATATTTCATTTCCAATAATATTTATCTTCTTAATCTTTGCACTTTTGCCCTCATCTACTTCTATATTAATTTCGATCCTATTTCTTGGTTTAACCACTTCTTCTATTTCAACCCCAGCGCCATATCTTCCATTTGAAGCATAAGATCTTACAAGCTCAGATTTCACCCTCTCTAGTGTAGATCTTTTATAAACTTCTCCTTCTTTAATTCCAACACCATCAAGACTTTCCATAAGCTGTTCGGTTTTAAGAGCTTTATTTCCAGATATATCTATTGCAGATATAGATGGTCTTTCTGCGACCGTTATAATTAGTGTATTTCCATCTTTACCAATTTGAATATCATCAAACTGCTCTGTAGAAAATAACGATCTAACAATATCATTAGACTTACGTGAATCTATTTTGTCACCAACACTGATTGGAATTACATTAAAAATACTACCAGTTGAAACTCTTTGTAGCCCAATTATTCTTATGTCGCTAACTAAAAATTCGTCAAAAGCATAAATTTCAACACTTAACAAAAGGGATAGAATAAATAGTTTTATATTTTTCACAATTTAAGCCCTAAAAAAATCTAGCAACATCATTAAATACTGCAAAAATCATAAGCATAATTACTAAAACAGCTCCGCCGGTATATATAATATTTTCAGCTTTTTCTGGTAAAGGTTTTCCTCTAACTGCTTCAACACCAAGTAAGGTTAATTGGCCTCCATCTAGGACTGGAATAGGCAGTAAATTTAAAACGGCTAAACTTATGCTTAAAAGGCCCATTAAATATATAAAAGGTGCTATTCCCGCTTGGGCTGTGTTTCCAGCCATTTGAGCAATACCTATTGGACCGCTCAAATTCTCAGTTCCCACATTACCAGATATCATCTTTCCAATAAGCTGAAGTGTCTTAATGCTCAAGTTATAAGTCTCATAGACTCCTATTGATAATGCTTCAAAAAGATTACGAGATTCTCTAAAAGAAACTCCAAGAACTCCAACGTTATCTTGTGATTCAATATTTACAGGTATGTATATGATCTCATCATTTCTTTGAATTTTAAATTCTAAGATTGTATTTGGATTTGGTCTTACCGCAGAACCAATATCTTCAGCAAAATTAATATCTTTGCCATCAATCTCCAGAACCAGATCACCTGGCTTCAATTCTGCTTTGAATGCAGCACTTTGATCAAAAACATTACCGATTATTGGATTATTTTTAAACCCAATATCAACTTCCAAATATTTAGCTAAATATCCTACAGGATTTTCCTGGGACTCTTTTGAACTTAAGAAATTATTAACTGTTAGTGTAATAATAGTTGGATTGCTTTCAGCAGTTCTCATAACTGAAAAATTCATATCTCCTGAATAACCAGCATATGTCAAAAGCTCTAAACTAAAATCTTTTTGACTTCTTATTTGCTTATTATTTATTGATAAAATTTTATCATTTGGCCTAAATGAAGATTTAGATGAGATGTTTTGTTCTTTATTAGTAACATCTATGATGACTGGAACTTCTTGGGGATCAACCAAGGTTGCGACAGGACCATTTGACATAATAAGACCAGCAAAAATAAATATTGCAAGAAGAAAGTTTGCTAACGGTCCAGCAAACATAATAGATGCTCTTTGCCATTTTGGTTTAGAGTCAAATGTATTCTTTAGCTGTTCCTCAGTTAAGTCTTTAACAGATTCAGGCTCAGCTTCTATCAATTTATTTGTAATCATTGATACATAGCCACCTAATGGCACTGCCGACAAAGCAAATTCTGTGCCGTGTTTATCATACTTTTTGTAAAAAACTGGGCCCATTCCAACAGAAAATCTTTGAACATGCACTTTGCACATCCTTGCAACAATAAAATGACCAAACTCATGAATTGTTACTAATACACCTAAGAGTACTAAAAATGATGATATGTAAATAATTGTTGTCATATATATCTATTTAATTGAAGGATTTTACCACCTTCTTTGCCTCAATGCGTGTCTGTGTATCAATATCGTGAATTGATTCTATAGACAAATCCTTAGACATATGATCTATGCTAAAAGTTCTATATATAACCTCATAAATCTCATCAAATTTTATTTCGCCATTAATAAAACTTTCAACTGCAACCTCATTAGCTGCGTTGAAAACTGTTCCAAGATTGCC
>CEQY01102331.1_pt1 | contig 12737 bp, 11 predicted proteins | sample 361391 | NCBI WGS metagenome assembly CEQY01 (sample SAMEA2621075, study PRJEB7988) | marine metagenome | isolation source: saline water (ENVO:00002010), including
ACACCTAAAAGTTTAGTTCTATCAACCATACTTCCATCCCATTGCCTGATTACATAGTAGCCTCTTGAACCAAACCTAAACATTAAAGTTGGCCAGCTATTTTTTTGATGAAACTGTCCTAAATATTGTTTTACGGGATGAACTCTAACAGTAAAATCTTCTGGTATATAAATTGAGTAAGCATACCAAGCTTTACCTTTAAATGGTTTTCCACTCAGTTCATGTCTATATCTATTATTTTTACAATCATCCCAAGTACTTGGAGATTTATCTTTGCCACAATCGCCTTTTCTTACTTCAAATCTTATAGATTGTTTACCCGACCTAACAGGATGTCTCTTTTTTTTTGAGACTATTTTCATTCCATATTTTTTATAATAACTACCGGTTAAACTTTTTTCATATTTATTACCAGATGCAACATCTTTTGGTAATTCTAAAGCTAACAATATATTGCTATACAAAAAAGAAATAACCACGATCCCTAAAAGTTTTTTCACAATTCAAGATTACCAAAAACTTAAACATGAGTCTATTTACTTGAAAAATAGATATTTGATTTATCTCAACTTGCTATAGTCTATGATATAGTTTTTGATTAAATTAATGAGTCTTTAAGCAATTTATTTTTAATGAAAGTTAAATAGTCCGCATAACTAGTGTGAAGTAGTGTGAGGTAGTGTGAAGTAGGTTGTCCCACTAGCACCCCAAATAATCGCCAGCTTCCTGAATAATTTTCCAGAGTTTCCTGGTGTTTTCTTTGTTCATAACTATTAGAAACTTCTTATATCTTAAAATCTTTTAGTTTTTTACCTAGTTATCCCACACTTAAATTAATTAAAAATCTTTTTATTTAGACCTTTTTAAAGCATCTTCTAAATAATCTAATCTATCTTGGCCCCAAAAAATTTCATTATTAAAAATATAAGAGGGTGCTCCGAATACATCTTTTTCAACTGCATCTTTAGAATTTTTCTCATATTCTAATTGAATTTCATCACTTAATGCTTTTTGTTTCATCATATTAAAATTTAAATTTAAATTTTCACAAATTTTCTCAAGAGTTTCATAATCTGAAATATCTTTTTCTAAAGACCAAATATATTTTAAACATTCATTACCAAAATTAAGTTTACTTCCCATTTTATTTGAGGCTATCACAAATTTTGCTGGAATATGTGGGTCTTTAGGTGGAAAAAATTTTGGCTGTTTATTTATTGGTAAACTTAATTTGTCTGCAATTCTTGTTAATTCTAATAGCCTATATTTTTGTCTAGCAGGGTGTCTCTTAGGAATTGGTAATCCACCAGTTTTTGGAAAAATACTCCCAACTAAATCAAATGGTTTTTCTATGACTTCAATATTATATTCTTTTACTAATTTTTTAAATCTTATACTTCCTAGATAGGCAAAAGGTGAAATAACACTATAATAATACTCAATTTTCATTTTAATTAATAATATTTAAGAAATTATATTTAGTGCTTTTTTATTGAATTTATAATTATTTCAATTCCTTTATTTAGCTCATCATCTGTAATTACAAGTGGAGGCATCAAACCAATTACGTTACCATTTATTCCACACTCGTAAGTTATTAAACCTTTTTTTAAAGCCTCTAATCTTATTTTTTTTGCTAATTGTTTATCTGGTTTGCCATTTTTTTGTATTTCTATACCCTGCATAGCCCCTAATCCTCTCATTTCTTTAACACAAGAAAACTTACTTATCTGTTTCTCTCTTTTTTTAAAAATTTTACCAATTTTTTTTGCTCTTGATATTAAATTATCTTCATCAAGAGCCTCAATCAATGCACATCCAGCTGCTGCTGCAAATGGATGCATTTGAAATGTTGATGATTGAGTCCCGGATGACCATTTGTTTAAAAAACTATTTTTAGCTACTACCATTCCTGTTGGAATGCCGCCACCTATAGCTTTTGATAATATCACAATATCTGGAATTACATTAAAATAACGATGGGCAAACATGTTCCCTGTTCTTCCAAAACCAGTAAATATTTCATCAAAAATTAAAGGTATATTTTTTTCTTTTGCAATCTTAGCTATACCTTTTATAAATTTTTTTTGAGGTATTCTTACCCCCCCTGATCCTTGCATAGGCTCAATTATAATTCCGGCATATGGACCAGAGCCAGTCCAGCTGCTATTAATAGTTGTTCGTGCTATTTTCAAATATGGTTCCACTTCTGATTTTTTTGTTGCATAAGGTAGAAATTGAGTAAGAGGCATGTATGGGCCATACTTTGCATTATTTCCCCCTTTTAAGGAAGAGACCGCAAGAGAGCCAGACGTTCTGCCATGATATGATCCCCAAAAGGCTAAAAATTGACTACGATCTGTTTTGTACATAGCTGCTTTAAGAGCTACTTCTGTTGCCTCTGTTCCGTTTGTAGCTGGATGAAAATGTGTGAATTCTTTTGGAAACAATCTTCTTAATTTTTTAAAAATTTCAATGTGAGGCTTTGTGTGAAAATGGGGCCCAAGATGAGAGATGCCAGTATTAAGTTGTTTTTGTAATGCGAGACTAATCTTTTTATGACCATGTCCTAAAATTGAAACTGCTGATCCAGTTGCCATATCAATATATTTTTTTGCTTTTGTATCAATTAAAGTTGAACCATGTCCCTCTACAAATACAGGAGGATCATCTGCCAAACTAAAAGTCTTAGTACCAGTTGATTCAAAATTTTTAAAAATTTTATTAATATTACTCTGCATTTAAATTAACCTAGATATGTTTTAATTAAATCTTTATCATTTATCAACTTTAAACTTTTTTCGGTTTTTACAAAAATACCATTTGCTAAAATATTTGCTGTATCTGTTAGGTCTAAACCAACCTGTACATTTTGTTCAACTAATAACATTGAATATTTATATTCTTTGATAGTTGATTCGATTACATCGTATAAAATATCTATCCAAACAGGTGCTAATCCAGCAGATGGTTCATCTAAAAGTAAAACTTTTGGTTCACACATTAAAGCTCTACCTATTGCTACCATTTGTTGTTCTCCACCACTTAAAAGACCACATTGCGAGTTTAATTTTTCTGATAGACGAGGAAGTGACGAAATTACTCTTTGTTGTCTTTTTTGAATTATTTCCTTTGACATCCCACTGCTCAAACAAGCTAGTTGAAGATTTTCTAAAACTGATTTGTTAGCAAATAACTTTCTATTTTGAGGAACATAAGCAATTCCTAAATGAAATCTTTCATGAGCTTTAAGTTTGCCTATTTCGTTATTTTGAAATTTGATTGATCCTTTTCTTAATTCAACTAATCCAAACAACCCTTTTATCAAAGTACTTTTACCAGATCCATTTCCTCCTAAAAGACAAATTCTGTCGCCATCATTTAAAGTCATAGAAACACCTTGGACTACAAGCGAGTTTCCGTATCCTAGATATAAATCGTTAAATTCTAAAGACATAAATTTTTAAACTATATTTTTTCTTTTTCCCAAGTATGCTTCTTTAACAATAGACATACTTTTTACTTCAATTGGTGAACCTGATGCTATTATTTTCCCTGAATTTAAAACTGTTACTTTATCTGATAAATCCATTACTAATCGCAAGACATGTTCTACCAAAATGACTGTAACACCTAACTCATCTCTAAGTTTTTTTATAACCTTTGCCGCGGTTTCAACGTGTTTTAAACTAAGTCCTGCAGCAGGTTCGTCTAATAACATTATTTTTGGTTTTGACATTATACCTCTAGCAAGTTCAACTAGCCTCATTTGACCACCAGATAACTCATTTCCTTTTGAATTGATAAAGTCTATCATTCCTACAAATTCTAATGCAGCTAGAGCCTCTTCAATTAAAATTTTTTCTTCATTTAAGAATTTATTAGATCTAATAATAGCTCCACTTTCATGTTGTTGACGAATATTTGAGCCTAATAGCACATTTTCTAAAACATTTAATCTTGAAGATATTCTAAAATTTTGAAAAGTTCTTGAAACACCTAATTTTGCGATATCATGAGATTTTAGGTTTTTAGTTTTTTCACCAAATATATCAATATTGCCAGAATCAAATAAAACCGCTCCAGATAAAACGTCAACAAATGTTGATTTACCAGAGCCATTTGGACCAATTATTGCATGAATTTCTCCTTCCTTTATTTCTAGATTAATTTCATTAAGTGCTTTTACACCTCCAAAATTTTTAGAAACATTTTCTATAACTATTGAGCTCGCTGAAATTTTGTTGTTATGTTCAATAATATTTTTTTTTTCTGGAATTATTGTATTAATATTTAACGTATTTATAGCGTGCCTTGGTTCTCTCCATTGAGGAAATATTTTAATTAAAAATCCATAAATTCCATAAGGTGCTAAAATCATTAATAATAATAAAATTGCTCCCAAAACAATCTCCCACAGACCCTCAAATTCTCTAACCCATTCCCATAATCCTGTTAGAGTGATAGCACCAATCAAACCACCAAATATAGAATTAAGACCACCTAAGATAACCATTAAAAATTGAACTATCATATTAACAAAATGAAAACTTTCAGGATCAGCAAAACCTAAAATTCCCATTAGCAAACCTCCAGCAAGTCCAGCAATAAAACTAGAAATAATAAAAACTTCATATTTTAGTTTTTTTGTATCTATTCCTAAATTTCCACAAGCATTTTCAATATCGGCCAATGCCCCAAGTCTTCTGCCGAAAGGCCCTGCAGCAATATTTGATCCAAACCATAAAACAAAAAAAGCAAGAATTAATGAAAGATAATAAATTCCATTGTTACTTGAAATGAATCCAAATTCTGGTTTTGGAATAAACCATCCACTCGCACCTCTAGTTATTTCACCACCATGAACAAAAAACCAATGAGAGAGCATAGTAAAAGATAAAGTAGCAATACCAAAGTAAAACTGTTTTAATCTGCTTGATAAAAATCCCAGAAAAACCCCAATTAGTGATGCAAATATTGCTCCACAAAAAATTGAAACAATATACGGGAACTTTAATACAATATAAAAGTTGGCAGTTGCATATGCTCCAAAACCATAAACTGCTACATGAGCTAAAGTTAATTGACCTGCAAATCCCATTGCAAAATTTAAACTTACAGCTAATAAAATATGAATAAATGTTATTGTTACGACATGTAAAATATATTGATTGGCCCAAAAAGGAACGAACAATGAAAAAATTGCTAAAATAATATAAATATATCTATGGAGCTTTAATCCTATTGGTGCACTAAGTTTCATACTCTAGACAAATTCTTAGAACCAAAAAGACCTCTTGGCATAAACGCGAGAATAAATATTATTACAATAAAGCCAATTACATCTTGATATTGAGTTCCAACAAAATAACCAAAGCAAACTTCACTTAATCCAAGCAAAAGTCCCCCAGCAACTGCACCAGAAAGTCTATCAAAACCACCAACAACTGCTGCTGCTACTGCTTTAATTAACATTATTAGACCCATATCTGGAAATATTAATGTTACTGGAGCCATAAGCACTCCTGCAAGTGCGCCCAGGCAACTTCCAGCACCCCAAATCCATAAGAAAATTATATCAACATTTATACCAACTACCTTTGCAGCTTCAGAGTCTTCAGCAACCGCTTGCATTAATCTTCCAGGACCAGAATAAGTAAAAAATGCACCAAAGATGAACATGATTAAAGTTACACAAATTATTATAATTAATTGCTGACTAGGAATAATAAATTGCCCTATAATAATTGGAGAAAATGAAAAAAGTGGAGGTAGTGACAAGTAGTCTCCTAATCCTCCAAATCTCCATCTTATAAGTCCTATGATTATAAAAGCACAAGCAACAGTAGCACCCTTAAAAATTAATGGATCTGCTGTTTTTATTAATGGTCTAAAAGCTGTCCTTTCAATAACCATTCCAATAAGTGTAGTAAGAATTATTGCTAATAAAATTGATAAAAAATAAGAAAATCCTAAATTTAATAATGTATGAGCAGCATATGCTGAAATTGTAAAAAGTGCTCCGTGTGCAAAATTAACTATACCTGAGCCTTTAAAAACTATAACTAGACCCATAGCTAATAAAGAATAAAGCCCGCCAACGGCTATACCGTTGACGAGCAATATACTAATTTCAAGCATCTATTAAATCTTAAAATAGATTTTTATTTATAAGATGTTCCAACTTTCACTACTTTTCCATTTTCTAATTTAGTGAATAACCCCATTTCGTATCCATCATGATCAGTTTTTGAAAAAGATAACGGAGCTGGATAAGGAGAAGCTTTAAAAGAGTCTATCGATCTTAAAGTATCAACCATTTTTTGTCTGGTTAAATCCTTTCCTGCTCTTTTAAGTGCTTCAACTATAAGCTCTCCTGCAGCTACACCCCATAAATGATATTGTGTCAATTCTTCATTAGGTAGATGCTTCTTAAGCATAGCAGTTGTTTTTGCCGCCTCAGGTTCACCAGGCGTAAACGAAGTTAATGAAATTGTGTAAAAGTTGTCTAATGCTCCTGGTAAGTTTACTTTACCATCTAGATCTTTTACATCACTAACTGATGTGTGCCCAATTGTAGGTAATTTAGTAAGCCCTAATTGATGAGCAGATCTTAAGAACACAATAGTTGGTTTTGGATATAAAATTGTAACTATTGCATCTGGATTTTTCTCTTTCATTCTAAGAGCTTGTGCAGTTGCATCTGGTGTATCTAGTGTCATTTCTTCTACTGCAACTACTTCTAATCCTTTAGATTTTGCAGCTGACATAAATCCTTCCCATTTTGCAGTTCCCCAAGCATCTTTTTGAGTTACGACAGCAACTTTTTTAACATTTGGAATCGTACTCACAAAGTTTGCTTGCATTGCACCTTCTTCCGATGCTTTCATTACAACTCTAAAATAGAGACCGTTGTTAGGTGTCGTAATTTTATCATTAGTAGCTCCAGCTACAATTGATGGTATTCCAGCTTCTAAAACTATAGATTGTGAAGCAAGAGTAGCGTTTGAACAACCGAATCCAACTAACATAAATGGATTATTTTCAGCAATAACTTTTTTTGCAGCTGCAATTGATCCCTCACCTTTACACATGCTGTCTTCTTTTTTTAGCTCTATGGTTCTACCATTAATTTTTCCAGCTTCTTTGAAAACTGCTTCCGCACCGTTTAATACTAGTTCACCATATAAATAGTAAGGACCAGAAAGAGCTCCAATTCCTCCTATTATTATTTTATCTTTTGTGACACCTTCATTTGCTATTGATTGAGATGAAACAAAAGAAAATAACAAGACTATTAAACTTAATAGTTTTAATGTTGATTTATACATTTTCATTGTTTTCCCCCTGTTTATTTTTAAGTTAATATAACAACTACATCATAGAATATCAAAAAGTGTTTCTATAAATGATCAAAAATCAGTAATGCAGCCTGTGCATATCTCGTATAGAAAGAGTAAAACATCTGATTTTCGCTTTTCAGTTGACATGTTAATTATAATTAATTTGAATTTAATATTTATTGAACTAATTTATATGAATGAGCGAAGATAAAAAATTTAATAATGCAAAAAAAGTAGTTGAGTTGTTGGGTAGAGTAAAAAATAATTCAAGAGTTCTTCTTTTAACTGATGAGGAAACAGAGAAAAATAGAGAATACTTAGTTTCATCTCTGGAAAATTCCAAATGTAAATACAAACATATTCAGATTGAAACAGCTAAGTCACATGGATCTGAATTACCTGAAAAAATTGCTGAAGAAATGAAATTAGTTGATTTAGTCATTGGCTTAACAAAAGGTAATATTACCCACACCAAAGCAAGGAAAGATGCTCAAAAAGAAGGTGTGCATGTTATAGCCTTGCCAGAGTCACATCTTGATAATTTTTTTTTAGCTAATGGATGGAATTGCGATTTTGAAAAAACAAAACCTCAAATTGAAAGACTCGCTCAAGCACTTACTGATGCAGACAGAGCACGAGTTCATACTGAAGATGGTACTGATATTGAAATGAGCATTAAAGGTAGAAATGGAAGAGCATTAACAGGCTATGGTAATTCCGTAGATGTTTCAGCTGGCTATTGCTTAGAATCCAGTTTAGCTCCTGTAGAGGGAACAGCTAATGGCACTATAATGGTAAATACTAGTGTGCCTGGACTTTGTCTTATTAAGGAACAAAATATAGAGATTAAGATAAAAGATGGTTTAGCAACTGATATAAATGGAGGAAAAGAAGCAGAAGCATTTAGAAATTTATTAAAAACTTTTAATGATGATAAGGTTTATAATTTGGGTGAGCTAGGCGTTGGTATGAATCCAGAGTGTTCGGTTGATGGAACAATGTCTAGTGATGAAAGTGTTTTTGGTGCAATTCAATTAGCTCTTGGAACTAGTCTTTATATTGGAGGCACAGTTTTAGCTGCAGCACATTATGATACCATAGTAACAAATGCTAGTTTAGAATTAGATGGAAAATTAGTTTTAAAAAATACTGATTTACTGATTTAGTTATTCTATAATTTTAATTAATATTAAATTATTAAAAAATTACTTAATGTTTAGAAAATCTGTTACGTTATCATTACAAGATGAAATAAATATTTTAAAAAAAAGAAAAAAGTTTGCTATTTCTTTAAGTAATCCATCATTTAAAAATAAAACCTTAAAAAATTTTAATTTAGAAAATTTTAACATCCAAAAAACATTATCTGGTGAACTAAAATTAAAAAAACTAGCGATAAAAAATTTATTAGGACAATGGAATATAAAAAAACCTAAAGAAAATGATCTTATCATAACCAATGGTGCAAAAGCAGCTTTGTATTGTGTATTTAAGGTAATAGCTAATAAACAAAAAAAAAATAACTTTGGTATAATTAATCCTAATTGGCCAACCTATATTGACTTGATAAAAATTTCTGGAGGAAATCCATTATTCTTTAATACAAAAATAGATGATCAATATGACATCAATCTATTGGACCTAGAAAAATTTATTCAAAAAAAAAAGCTAAGAATTTTAGTTATTTCAAATCCAAACAATCCATCAGGAAAAATTTATCATCATGAAATTGTAAAAAAAATTATAGATATTTGTGAAAAAAATAAATGTTACTTAATATTAGATGAAAGTTTCTCTTCGCATGTATTTGAAAAAAAGTTTGCTCAGAATAATAAGGAATATAGAAGTAAATATTTAATCATAATAAACTCATTTTCAAAAAATTATCACTTACAAGGCCTTCGATTGGGAATAGTGTTTGCAAATAAAAAATTAATTGAGGAGTTTTCCAATCTACATATAGCAATTAATGGGGCTCCTAATAACGTAGCTCAAAATTTGATAATAAAACAAAACAAAAAACTTCTAAAAACTAAAGATATTAAACATAAAATGGAATTCGTTACAAATTTTTTTATTTCGAAAGGAGTAGATTTTTATAAGCCAGAGGGATCTTTTTATATATTCCCAAAAATCTTAAATAAAAAAAATTTTAAAAATTTATCAAAAAAGTATGGTTTATTTTATATAGGTGGAGAAAATTTTGGAAGCAAAATATACAAAGATCACTATAGATTTTGTTTTGAAAAAAATGAAAATGAATTAAAAAAAATTATTAAAATCATGGATAAAAATAAAATATATTAAATTTTTTATGAATGAAAAATTATTCTATAAAATAAAGTTTGACAATAAGAACAATATAAATTCAAAAATTAATTTAATAAATAATTACAATATTGAAATTGAAGATATAAAAAATAGAAAAAAATATTTAAATTCTTTAAAAAGATTTCTTAAAAAACACAAAAAAAATCTTATTAAATTTATTAATTTAGAAGTACACAAAACTATCGAGGAGTCAAAAAATGAATTTAATTACGCATTGGAATTTATAGATTACTCAATATCCACAATATCAAGTTATAAGTTTGAAAGGAAAACCTCTAAATCAAGAAAAATTTTTTATAAATCCTCAGGATCAGTTTTTGCAATAACACCTTATAATGATCCTTTAGCTGGCATGATAAGGAAAATTGCACCAGCCTTAGCAGCAGGCTCAACCATAATCATGAAGACTTCTGCAAATTGTATTTATCTCTGCAAATATATTGAAAAATTTATACCAAGAGATCTTAAAAGAATTATTCAGTTTGTATTTATTAAAAATAAAAAGTTGATTGAAAAAATTGTTCAAAATAATCATATAAAATTAGTTACCTTTACAGGCTCAACTAAGATTGGTTTGAAACTAAATGATATTAAAACCAAACATCTTCAAAAAAAAATTTTAGAATTAGGTGGTATAAACTATGCTGTAATATTTGATGATAAAAATTTAAATAACGTTATTGAGGAAATTTTAATACGTAAAATTAAAGCTGCAGGACAGGCGTGTTCTTCAATAAATAAATTATACGTTAGTAATAAAATAAAGAAAAAATTTGAAAAAATTATTAAAGATAAAGTTTCAATAATTTCTTGTGGTTCTGTAATAAAAAAATCTAAACCAGATTTTGGTCCAGTAATATCAAGTGAACATTATAAATTTTTAAAAAGTATTGAAAAAAAATCTTTAAAAAATGGATCTTTAATCTGCAAGTCAAAAAATAGAAATGACGCAAAAAATTTATTTCCTTTAAGTTTAATAAGAACATCATTTAATGATAAAATTTTTGATAATTTTGAAACGTTTGGACCTATATTGGGAGTATCCTATTTTAGTAATAGTGATAGAGTCCTAAAAAAAATCTCTAAAAGCAATTATTCTTTGGTTTGTTATTTATTTACTCAAAATCAAAAGATTATTGATGCTTCAAAATATCTTAATGTTGGAAGTATTGGTTTAAATACAACCAAAATACAAAGCCCAGGAAGTCCTACTGGTGGCAACAATCTTTCAGGAATAGGTAGAGAAGGTGGAGTATGGGGTTTTGAAGAATTTTTAACTACTGTAAATTATGTTATAAAATCATAAAATGAAAAAAGTTATTAATACTGATAAAGCTCCCTTGTCTACTTCTCCAGTGTCTCAATGTAACATAATTAATGGAACTATATATATTGGGGGACAGATGCCTAGAGATATGAAAACAGGCAAAATAGTTGAGGGTGCCTATGAGCAAACAAAACTTTCTCTTGAGCATTGTTTAACAATTTTGAAAGAGGCTGGTGGATCAATAGAAACTATAGGTCTAGCGATTGTTTATGTTACAGATTTATCAATAAAAAAATACGTTAATGAAGTTTTTAGTGAATTTTTTCCTAAAGACCCTCCTGCTAGAAACTTAGTAGAGGTGTCTGAAATTGGGGAAGAAGCGTTAATAGAGATAGCTTTAATAGCTGGAAAAAAATAAGTGTTAATAGAATTAATTTTATTTCTAGATAAATGAAAGCGAATTTTAATTTAAGAAGTCTATCTGGATTAGGCAAATATTTTAAATTATCCAAAAAACCTCCCATATTTTTATACGGCAAAAAAGAGTTTTTAATAGACTCAAATAATAAAAAATTTTATGATTTTGCTTGTGGATCAGGTACTACATTGCTTGGACATAATATAAATGTATTAAATTCAAAAATAAAAAAAAATATCGACCAGGGTATTCTTCATGCTGGTCCACATTTTATTACAAGTTCTCATATAAAATTTTTTAATCAGCTTTCGAAATTTTTAAAGTATAAATTTAATATTTTTAATACGGCAACCAATGGTTCAGAAGCTACTGAAACTGCTTTAAAATTAGCCTTTCATCATACAAAGAAAAAAAAAATTATTTATTTTGATGGATCATATCATGGAAGAACAGGGTATTCTCTCTTAAGCTCAGATATGAAGGGTGTAAATAAAAATTATTTTTATAGTAAAAATTTTGTTAAGTGTGAATTTAACAATATAAATGATTTTAAAAAAAAATTTGATAAACATAAAAAAGAACTAGCTGCAGTAATTATTGAACCTATACAAGGAACATCAGGTTTTATATTTTCTAACAAAAAATTTTTGAGATATTTACATGAATGTCTAAAGAAATGTCCTGCTTTACTGATATTTGATGAAACTTGGACTGGCTTTGGTAAAACAGGCCATAATTTTGCTTACGAATTTTATAAAATTATCCCAGATGTTTTGATATTAGGAAAATCAATAGGTGGAGGTTTGCCTCTAGGACTTGTGGCTTTTAATAAAAACATAAATCATAATCATCCAGGAGCACAGTCATCAACTTTTCAAGGTAATATTTTGGCAGTTAATAATTCATATAATTTAATGAAACATTTAGATAAAATTAATTATTTAAAAAAAGTAAAAAAAATTGAAATTTTTTTTAAAAACAAAAATAAATTAATAAATTCTTATAATTTTGTAAAAAGTTTTAATGGTATTGGTTTAATGTGGGGTATTGAGATAGATAATAAGTTTTTTAATAAACCAGATTTTACTAACAATATAAGAAGTTTGCTTTTAGAAAATGGAATAATTACTTGGGAGTGTGGTAAGAATTCTGAAGTAATAGGTTTAGTTCCACCATTATGTATTTCAGATAAGAGTTTACAAGACTCGTTTAATATAATTATTAAAATCTTTAATGAGTTAGAAAAAAAATATAATTAAATTATTTATTTTAATAATTTTTTAAATAATTTATTTAGACAACCAGGAATGATAAAGTGGATTATCTTTATCTATTGGAAGTTTAATGTTTTTATTTTGTCTGGAAGAATCGTAGACAG
>CEQY01396347.1_pt1 | contig 12732 bp, 13 predicted proteins | sample 361391 | NCBI WGS metagenome assembly CEQY01 (sample SAMEA2621075, study PRJEB7988) | marine metagenome | isolation source: saline water (ENVO:00002010), including
TTTGAAGTTTGCGGAAATTTCTGAACGGTTTCACGCTGGCGATAAGACAATTGATGAAGTGATTAAGCAAACGGCAAAGTACCTGGCGATTGGACTAAGTTCAATGAATACTCTTTTATCTCCTGAGGCTTTTATATTAGCTGGAGGGGTCAGTACCTTAGGTGAAAGATTTAGGCAGGCGATCATTACGGAATACAAAAAAGTTGTCTACGCACCTTTTAGAGATAATTCTCAAATACTTCTATCAGATATTGGTTCTGAGTATGGAGCAATCCTGGGAGCTGCTTCGCTTCAATTATAGTTTTTTACGATTTTGGTAAGTTCGCTTTCTATCCACCATACCTAAACCTAAACCATAGGACTCTATATTCCCAAGTTTAGAGTAAAGGTCTTCAGTCTCGATTTTACCGGCCAATAAATCATAGTAGAGAGATATTTTTTGCATCAATTCATGACCCGACTCATGTAGGCATTCAAACCTAAAACTCTGAACACCCATTGACTTCCAAGTGTTCAAAAATTTCACGGTACTATTAGCTTCGGCTTTATACATTGTGTTTCGACATTCTTGATCGGCTTTTATCTCATGTCGATTTCCATACATGTCCTTTAGATAGACGTCATGTTTTTCACAAGGCTTACCACAGTCTCTAAAGCTATTTCCCTTACTTAAGAATGCAGCAAAAACACAATGTTCCATATGAAACTCTGGCATATATTGGTGAATAGTAATTTCTATTTTAGAAGGGTCAGAAAAACTGAGGAGGGTGTTAAGCTCATCAATATTTAGATCATACGAGGCACATATTGATTTTAGTCCGTGTGAGAGTAAATAGTCAGCGGTATAGGAATTGGCACAGTTGAGAGAAAAATCACCCCATAATTCAAAAGAAGAATTTTTAAAATAGTTAAGTGCGCCTAGATTTCTGATGAGAATTCCATCCGGCGCACAACGTTCAATAAGTCTGAAGTTATGATACTCTCCAGGCTTTAAAATTCTCGTGGTGGCGATTCCAATTTTAATACCCTTTTCTTTGGCCAGCTTAACCGATTCGAAATAATCCTTTCCAAATTCGAAATCAAGAATGATTTTCTCTATGAAATCAAACTCAGTTAAATTTAAGAGAAGATGGTTTAATTGCTCAGCTTTTCTTAGCAGTAGCGTCAGTTTGGGTTTATTTACCTCAATATGAGTTTTATCTTTTTCTTTTAAGGCAAAATCATTATTGAATTTAGGTAAGCGCTTTTTCGTACGCAGCTCGTTCATCGCTTTGATCATGTGGTTTTTAAGACTTTTTAACTCTTTTTGATTAAGAAATAGGTTGTTTTCGACTTCTCCATCTAAGCTCTCAAGGATATAAATAGAGCGACCAAGTTTAGAAAAAATTTCTATAAGCGATTTTAAATTTAAAGGTCGATTTTGAGCAGATTCAAGAGGGTTTTCAGACTCTAGACTTAGGGTATTTGTCCCGTCATTTACCTCTATTTTAAGTGGGGATTTGAGTTTTGCCTTAACTCTTATCCTGAGAGGGATTTTGATGAGACTCGATTGATCTTGCATTGATCTTTTTACCTCAGTTTTTATTTGGTCCGAGCTATTAAGATAAACTTCCATTTTTGGCTTAATTATATGAGGATTAGTAGATTTTAATAGCTCGATAGTTTGCGTGCCTGCGATTTTCATCTGCTCAGCTTGGAAAACTTTTGCGCCAAAGCTTTGATTTTGAGCAACGAATAAGAGCCCATCACCACTAGTTATTGGATATTGAGTATCAAGAGTAATTTTATTTTTTGAAACACTTCGTACTTTACCAAGCTTTAAACCTCGATGATTTTGATAGTCTCCTCTTACCAGCTCTTGATGGGCCACTCCTTTAAGCCAACCTGGGTAAAAACCTCGAGAATAGCTGATTTGCATTTTTTGTTTAGAAAGATCTGTCTCTTTTTTGGAGTTTTTAATTTTATGAGAATATTCATGAGCAGTGGTAGCTACAAACTCTGGAGATTTAAGTCTTCCTTCCACTTTAAATGACTCTATACCGATTTCTTGCAGTTCGGGAATATGATCGATTCCACAAAGATCTTGAGGGGATACAAGGTATTCAATATTTTTTAAGTCTTTTCTTTTGTTATCTACAAAAAGCTCATAAGAGAAACGACAACTTTGAGCACATTGTCCTCTATTAGCGGATCTTCCTCCTAATGCTTCTGAGGTAAAACATTGTCCAGAGTAGGCTACACAAAGGGCCCCATGAACAAAAACTTCAAGCTCACGTTTAGTGCTTTTGCGAATTTTCTTTATTTCCTCAATACTATTTTCCCTACCTAAGACAAATCTTTGTATGTCGAGGTCTTCTAAAAGTTCTATGGCATCAGGATTCGTTACCGTCATTTGTGTTGAGGCGTGGATAGTCATCTCGGGGTATCTTCGCTTAATGAGTGCAACCAAGCCAATGTCTTGCACGATAAAAGCATCAGGTGCATATTTCATTGCTTGATCAAGAGTTTGAATTGCTTTTTCAATTTCACTTTGAAAAATCAAAATATTAAAGGCAAGGTGGACCTGGACATTATAGAGGTGACAATAATCGATAATCTCCTCAAGCTCATCCCATTCATGATCATGAGATCTTCCTCTAGCATTGAAGCCTGGCATTCCAATATAGATGGCGTTCGCTCCATTCTGAACAGCGGCTACGGCCATATCTTTGTTACCTACAGGCAGGAGGAGTTCAGAACTTTTTGACATTGGGCAGTAATAGACTAAAAGAAAGGTAGGGTCAAGCCAGCATTACAATTAAACAACAAAAGCCCGCTTACGCGAGCTTTTCTTTATTTGCATGACAGCTTAGACTGCCAAATTTGAATAAAATTAAAAAATAGAACTAAAGCCTAAGCTGTAGGTCCGTATTTTCTTAAGAACTTCGAAAGAGATCCAACTTTATCTAAAGTTCTGATCGCCTTTGCTGAAAGTCTAAGCTTTACAGTTTTTCCAGTTTCAGGATCGAAAACTCTTTTCGTTTGTAAGTTTACTTGCTTAAGAGTTTTAGTTTTAATATTTGAGTGAGAGACCTTGTGTGCAACTTGTCTTCTCTTTCCTGTTAAATCACATGTACGTGCCATGACATCTTCCTTTTTTCATTTTTAGCCAACACAAATTACTCTTCTCAGACCGATAATGCAAGTCTGAAATATTGCTAACTCTGACTATTTACGCTTTAATATGGGAAACTTAACCCCATATCCGCAAGGAAAGCAAGGACGATGCTCATGAAACCTTTAAACACCATGCAATCTCTATTTAACGCACCAAGTAGTAAGCCTCATTATTCAATTTCCGTCACGGCTAGTGATGACTCCGAGGTACTATGTGGTGATCCTAATTATACAAGGGCCTTGGTGGCCTTAATGGATTTAAGTGCTGTCAATGGGGGAGCGGCATCTCACTGGGGTGGACCTGCAGCTATGGCAGAATGTATGAGTGCGCTTCATGCTTATATGTTTCAAAAGTCTGATTGGTACAACCATTATAATTTCATCAATGACATTGGGCATGCTGAAAATGGGATTTATGCATTAAGGGCCAACCTAGGATATGGAGATTTAGATTTAACAGCGCTTAAAGGATTTCGCTCAATTGAGTCAAAACTTACGGGCCATGGAGAGTCTCATCTTTATCCTGAGGGAGTCCTGCTAAGTAATGGCCCCTTAAGTTCGGCCCTACCGCAGGCGCAGGGGCTCGCTCATGGTGATAAGCTCGCTGGCAATGATAGGGTGACCATCGTTTCTATGAGTGATGGTGCTTGTATGGAAGGGGAAGCCAAAGAGTCTTTTAGCGCTATACCTGGTCTTGTGGCCAAAAATAAATTGAATCCATTTGTATTAATTGTATCGGATAATGACACCAAATTATCAGGAAGAATTACTGATGATGCTTTTTCTATGCAGCCAAGCCTTGAAGCCATGGGTGCCCTTGGATGGAGTATTGTAAAAGTTGAAAATGGCCATGATATACATGCTTGCTATTCGGCCATCGAATCAGCCATTGATTTAGCTCGGCAGAATAAACCTGTTTTTATGTGGGTTAAAACAATTAAAGGCTATGGGGTTAAATCAACTATGGAGTCAGCTTCTGGTGGACATGGTTTTCCGGTTAAAGCTTATTCTGAAGATATTCATGCTTTTATTTCAGAAATTATGCAAGGAGAAGTCCCTAGTGAACTGAAGTCTTGGGCAGATGATTTAACGAATAAACCTGAAAGTAAACCTTCAGCTGATTCAATGCCTAAAGAAAAAGCACAAGCTGGTCTTGCTCGTGGTGCAATTAAGGCCAGAAAAGAAGGCCTACCGGTAGTATCAGTTTCCTCAGATCTTGCAGGAAGCACTGGGATGGCAGCTTTTCAAAAAGAATTTCCAAGTGACTCTTTAGATGTGGGAATTGCTGAAGCAAATATGGTTTCTCATGGAGCAGGATTAGCGAAGGCTGGCTTTATTCCTATTGTGGATACTTTCTCAGCTTTTGGTGTGACAAAAGGAAACCTTCCGTTGATTATGGCCTCATTATCCTCTTGTCCCTTAATCGCTGTTTTTTCTCATACGGGTTTTCAAGATGCAGCAGATGGAGCTTCTCATCAGTCGCTCACTTATCTAAGTGCTGTTTCTTCTATTCCAAACCTTAAAGCGGTCATTATCAGCTGCTCTGAAGAAGCTGAAGCCTATATGTATGAAGCTATCAAAGACATAGCTTCAAAAAGGGAAAAAGGAGAGAAGGCTTCTAGTTATATCTTCTTTGTTGGAAGGGAAAATTTTCCTAAGTCTTTGGGTGTTGAAAATTACTCTATGAAAAAAGCTCAGGTCTTAAAAGAGGGAAGTGATGGAGTGATTGTCAGCTCCGGCCCAACTCTTTATAAAGCGCTTAAGGCATCAGAAATGCTTAAAGAGAAAGGAAAAGACATTGCCGTAATAAATTCAAGTCTAGTCAATTATCCGGATACTGAAACAATCAAAAAATATTTAAATGGTAAACTTGTAACAGTGGAAGATCATCAGATTATAGGTGGTCTTGGCTCTCAGCTTATAATGGCTCTTAAACAACAGGGGATGGAGTTTAATTATCGTGGGCTAGGTGTATGCGGTCACTTTGGGCAATCAGCATATATTGCAGATGAGTTATATACGAAAGCTGGCCTTGATGAAAATGCCATTGTCGATGCTTATCTACAATTGTAGCTTTGACAAAACAATCTGTTTAAATTTCTTTTGCAGGTCAGGATCCCAGAATGGGTAATGGGATCCACCTTCAAGTAGGATATGAGAGGCATTTGGTATCCTCTTTTCAAGGAAGTTTTTATTATATTCTGTATCAACCACCTGATCTGAGCCTCCGTAGATAATTGTTATATTGGATTGAGGAGCTGTCATTTCATTTTTTTCAAGCTCATTATTCCATTCTATTAGATTTCCAACCCAGCTTACCGGAGTTTCTGAAATCCAAAAAGGATCCTTGCGGTGAAGTTCGTTTAATTTTTCACTTTTATAATCTGCAGACTTAGGATCTCTTGTTACTCCATCAATAAAATATCTCCCAAGGTAATAGATAATTTTTGTGAATTGATATTTACGAATTCTCACTAGAGGTGTTGTGAGAATAATATGCTTATAAGGAAGCTTCTTTTTCGAAAATAAAGAATCAAAAACCCCTACCGCGCCGGTTGAGTGTGTGATAAGAAATTTTGAATCTGGTGCTGCTTTAGGTAATTGACTAATAAATTCTTGGTAGGTTTTAAAGCTTGCTATCTTAGCTCTCTCTCCCTCCGATTGTCCCAATCCGGCCATTTCAATGCAAGTGACTTTATACCCTGACTCTAGCAAAAATCGATGAATAGGCGCAAGATAGGCGCAATTAACTAGATAGCCATGCACAGTTGTAACGGAAGCTTTTTCGGCATTTAGTGGGAGGTATGTATAGGAGGCAATCTGATATTTTCTTCCTGTTAAAATGAACTCTGTTGAATTTTTTTTCATAGGAAAATCATCAATTTGGTACCATTGTTCAGGATTAATCTCGGTGCTAAAAGTAGAGGTAGAAATCAAAATATTGATCAAGATCAATATAATATAATGAGACATGAGTTATAATCCTTGTATTAAAGTTCAGTTTGAGTTTTAAAATAACACAGTAAAAATAGTTTGAGAGAAAAAAATTAAAGGGTGGTTTATGGTCATTGCATTAGTTGGAGGAGTTATTATAGGTCTTTCAGCAACGCTTCTTTTGCTTTTGAATGGAAGAATTTTTGGAGTCACTGGAATTGTGGCCGGTCTTTTTAATAGACCAGGCCCTGACCTTATTTGGAGATCAGCAATCGTTTTAGGCTTGGTTTTGGGCTCATGGCTTCTCTCTTATGTTGCTCCAGAGCTTTTTATTTATGAATTTAAAACCCCTCTACCAGTTATGGCGCTTGCAGGCTTTTTGGTAGGCTTTGGAACGAGACTTGGTTCGGGTTGTACTTCGGGTCATGGAGTGTGTGGTCTGCCAAGATTGTCATTACGTTCAATGGCCGCCACAGGAGTTTTCATGGGCTTTGGTATTTTGACGGTATATCTAGCTAGGATGTTTTCATGAACTTTTTAAGCTCTTTTTTCTTAGGTCTTCTTTTTTCAATTGGCTTGTCTGTGTCAGGAATGGTTAATCCAAATAAAGTTATTGGATTTTTAGATTTATGGGGTACTTGGGATCCAGATCTTATTTTTGTGATGGGTGGGGCAGCTGGTTTAAATTTTGTGACTTTTCGATTTGTCTTAAAAAGAAAAAATCCCCTTTTAGGGGAAAACTTTCATATGCCTACCGCAAATGAAATTGATTTGAAGCTCCTAGTTGGCTCAGCACTTTTTGGTATCGGTTGGGGGCTTGGAGGGATTTGCCCAGGTCCTGGGATTGCTAATCTTTTTTCTTTAAAAGCTGAACCCATAGTCTTTATTATCTTCATGCTCCTTGGTATGCTTAGTTTTAAATGGTTTGATAAGCTTTCAAAGAAAGGATAGTGATATGACAACAAGAGTAACTGATGTGCCTGATCTAGTTCAACTATGGCTTTATAAAAACCTCTTTCTTGGAGGTCAGCCTGGGGATAGGGCCTGGGATAGCATTAAGGCAAAAAATATCGTCGCTGTCATTAATTTACGTGCTCCTAGTGAAGCTGACTTTGAAAAAGATAAACAAAGAGCAGAGGGTATAGGAATTCAATATCACCAAATACCTCTTTTATTAGATGGAAAAATATCGAAAGAGGCTGCCAAGGAGATCTCAGATATTGTTTCAGGTCATGGGAGCGAAGAAAAAATTCTTATTCATTGTGGGTCTGCAAATCGTGTAGCTGGATGGCTTATTGTTCACCTAGCAAAATCGGGTATGGATTTTAACGAGGCAGTTGAAATAGCAAAGTTAAGTGGTCTTTCAAATCCAGCTTTTATCGAGCAGGCTGAGACGATTATTAAGGGTTAGCTACACCAGCCAGCTATTATGAGTCGACTGCCTTGGGTAACACGATTAATTTTGTGTTCGTAGCCATTTGATCCTGTGGCAAAAACTATCATATTTCCGTAAGGTGGAGTCCAGATTTTAGTAGATTGAGTGTCTCCTTTTTTTCTTAACTCTAATATGCCACCCTTTGGTGGCTCAATAGTTAAAGAAAGAGAGAAAGCAAGCTTCCTGGAGCCATCGTCGTGCCATATTCCATCTTCTTCCCATTCATTGTCCGACTCACGAAGAGAAATAATAAATTCAATTGAGTTAAAGCTCTCGAACTCCGAGAGTGCTTTAAAAATCATGCCGTCCGTTGCTGTCATCAGTTTAAATTTTTGATCTAATTCAAAGAACTGTCTTGTTTTAACTAGTTTTTTAATATCATCCGGTAGAGACAAATTGATCTCGAAAAAACCTTGTAATTTAAGGTCATCTTGGCACTTGGTAAAAAATTTATTGTTAATATTTAACATATTCGAGGGGTTATCCATGGGGTCACACTGTCTCTAGCGCGAAATCTGGTTAGGCCCTATTCTATGCCAGTCTTGAAGTGGTGGCAAGCCACCTTAAAAAGGAGTTTTATGGAAGTTTTATCATCACCCTTATTACAAAATGAGAATCAACTTAATTGGGATAGTTTCCTATCTACGGTCATTGTTGAGGTAAAAAGAGGTGGAAAGGTTTTTACCTCAACCGGTGTTCTCATCGACAATAGGGCACTTCTTACTGCGGCACATAGTATTGACTGTGCTGAGAGTGTTCAAATCATTTTGACACATGATTATAATTTTATCACCGATACTTATGAAGTAGAGAGGTGTTATATTCATCCAGAATATAATCCATCTCAATCTCTTTATGAAAATGATATTGCCCTTTTGTTTTTAAAAGAGCCTGTAACAAGAAATGTTTTATTTGATGAGATTCCAGATACTATTGAATTAGAAAAAGACTCTGTTTTAGAAAGAATTGGTTTTGGAAGTCGGGCAAGCGGAAATTGTAGAACATGGACTAATCCCCAATATCTTGAGATGAATTTTAGTAAAACAGCTCTTAAACTAGTCGATAGATATAGTTTTGTAGGTGACTCTGGGGGGCCAATTTATCAAAATATTGATGGAGAAAGAAGGCTTATCGGTTTGCATTCCACTAAAGAAGCCGGTGAGTACACTTATGTGATTAACCTAGCCAGTTATAAGTCTTGGATTGATTCATTGATAGCAGCGGTTGGTTAATCTTCCATGCATTCATAAATCTTATCATTTTGGTAATAAGGGAGAAGTTTCTCCCTTATTTTATTTAAGATCCATTTCCGCATAGGCCTATTATAGCGAACCTTTCCATCCTCACTTTTCGAAAAGAGAGTATGACTAATTTCAGAGTCAGGGTAGTTTCGAATTGTTTGATGGTAAACATCTCCTGTAAACCTCACAACGCCTATTGATATATAAGCGAGGCTCGAATCGGGGAGCACTTGGCTAAGATTAGTTATGATATCTTCATAGTCTTTTTCGAAATTATTAACATAAATTATGGGATCGAAATGAATTCCAATTCTATAACCAGCTTGAACGAGCTTTTCAATGGCATTGATACGATGTTTAGTTGGAGGAGTCTTCAAATCAAATTTTTTGGCGGAATATTCCGAAGAAAGTGAAAAACTGACAAAGATATTTGGAAGAGGCTTTAGTTTTAAAAGCTCTTTTATATTGACCGATTTTGTTCTGATTTCTAGTTTCTCATCGGGGTTATTCTTAAAAAAATCAAAATACTCTGGGAGCTCCCCAGTTATATGAGAAAGTGCCAATGAATCTGAAAATTCTCCAGCATGAAACCAACACCCAGGATTATTGAGGGCGACTTCTTTCATCTCTTCTATGATTTCATGATGGTTGACAAAAAAGACCAAATCAGGCGTATTGAAATGGCCTTGTAAGTAGCAATATTCACATTCATAGATACAATTATAGGCGTGAATAAAATAAAAGTGTTTTTGAGTTCCTGCCCCATAGGCTGGGGGAGCCTCTTTAACTAATTGGCCTTTTTTTGCTCCAATAAATAGATTAAGATTCGTTCTCTTTTGAAGATAAGGTTTTTTGACTCTTCCCCATACATCTCCAATGTCATTGATCGGTATTTTGTCTTGGTATTTTATTTTTTCTAAAATCCGAAAAACTCTAGGATGTTCTAGGTAGTTACTTTCAATAAAAACTTTATTAAACATCGCCATTCCATAGGTTTTCAAATTCACTGAAATGAGTCCGAGAAAGAAGAGAGTTTAAATTATCTATGTTTTTTTGATCATTGATTTCCATCTGGATACGAAACTTCTTTTTTTCAAGTTTTGGATCAAAAATAATTTTCGCCCCAATTTCATCAAAGGGTTTTTGTAGAGAGTTTATTTTCTCTTGAATTTGTACCTGAATAGGATTTAGTTTTTGGTTAAGATCGTCAATATATTGGTTGATTTCAGATTTTAATTTTGGAAGTGGATTTTTCAAGAGAACCTCATCAATTGAGCAATCCTCTTTAAAACTTAAGGCTTTTAGTATTTTTGAAAGCCTCTTTTTTTGGGTAAAGCTCCCAGGAAGATTTAGTTCTATTTGGGTCTCCCCTTTCATTTTGTGAGTTTTTAGCTCTTGATAATAGGAAAAAAGCTCTTCTGAGTACTCAAGAGCTTTTTCTTTAATATCAAAACAATTGGTATTTTCTCCAGCATAATCAGAGATAAGTTTATAGCTCTCAAAAGGAATGCTTGCATCGGCGCAAATTTTGGCGAAAAGCCAAGCTTCACGATCGACGATATCTGCAAATTGATAGAGTTCATAAGCTTTCTCACTTGAAAGAACTCGCTCAAAACTTGTTATGCAATCATAAGTTTGCTCAGGTTTTGGTGTGTAAGATTTAAATTCAGGTGCCTCACCTAGATGAAGATAGTGGGTTCTAATGGGATGAATAGTTCCTAAAACAATTTTTTTATTCAATGCCCCAGCGATCCCAAAATTAAGGACACGCTCAAATGAACCCAAATGACTGCCAAGTTTTGAAGCTTCAAAAACACCTTCTCCACAGATTAAGACTGAAAACTCTTCACCTTGATAATAGTGAGAAGTGACTGCTTTAAGTCCTTTGGTAAATGCTTGAGCTTCGCCGCGATGGGCAATAACACATAAGTCCATACAATTATTTAAAGCCGTGAGTAGACTCTGTAAAGTTTTTCACTTAGATTGAAGCCATGTTGGCATTTGGAGGGGCCTCTCTTAGTGGAAAAGGAGGCGGATATGGATTTGGTGAAGTTGATAATAGGCAAGAGCTTTTAGAGTTTGCACTCGATTTCGGCATTAAGTTATATGATTCGGCACCTATTTACGGTTTTGGGGAGTCGGAGAGATTTCTTGGGCAGTTTTTTGAGAAAATCCGCGATAAAGTTCAAATCGTCTCTAAAGCAGGAGTCTCATGGCATCCTAGCAAGAGAGTCAATATGTCCAATGACCCACAACTCATACAAAAGATGCTGGACCAGTCACTTCGGGATCTTCGGTCCGATTATATTGATATCTATATGATCCATTGGCCGGATCCTAATGTTGATATACGCTATTCAGTTGAGGTGCTAGCTAAAGCACAATCCCTGGGAAAGATTAAACATATTGGACTTTGTAATACGAATAATGAAGAGATAGCGCTTGCTAGCGAAGTGGCTAGGATTGAATATCTTCAATCGGAATGTAATCTTTTTCACAATGCATTTGAGACTGTAAATGATGATGGCGCTAAGACTATGGCCTGGGGAGTTTTTGATAAAGGAATTCTCGCGGGAAGTGTAAACCTCGATCGAAAGTTTGATGATTCAGACTGTCGTAGTTGGGCTCCCTGGTGGAAAAAAAGTGGATGGCAAAAGAAAGTTGAATATCGTGATAGGTTTGAATTTAGCGAAGAGCTTCAAGAGCTTTCTCTTCATTTTGCCTTAAACGTAGTCGATTTCGTCTTAATCGGAGCTAAGTCAATTCAGCAATTAGAAGAAGTGATCAAGCTAAAAAACAGGAAAATAGATACTGAGAGAATCCAAGAAGCTAGAGATTACTTTTCAAGATATTCTTTAGAGAAAAATAAATGATTTCCGTTATCATTCCTGTCTTTAACCGTGCAGTCGAATTAGAGCGAGCTCTATCTTCAGTTTTTAATCAGACTTATAAAGATTTTGAAGTCATCGTAGTAGATGATGGGAGTTCTGACGAAAGCGCTCATGTCGCTTCTAAATTTGATGTGCAGCTAGTCCAGCAGGAAAACCTTGGAGTTTCAGCCGCTAGAAATAGAGGTATTGAAATATCAAATGGGGAGTATATCGCTTTTCTTGATTCTGACGATGAATGGCTTCCCACAAAACTGGAAGCTCAGAATAAATATAATTCTGCATGTATCCATACAGAAGAGATTTGGATTCGAAATGGTAAACGAGTCAATCAAATGAAAAAGCATCAAAAAGGTGGAGGAGATCAATTTATCCCTAGCCTTGATTTATGTCTTATCTCTCCTTCAAGTGTCATGATAAGGCGAGATGTCTTTGAGAGAATAGGACTCTTTCGAGAAGATTATCCTGTATGTGAAGATTATGATTTATGGCTCAAACTCACAAGCCTTTATGAAGTTGATTTCATTGAAGAGCCTCAAATTTTAAAATACGGAGGACATAAGGATCAACTTTCACGCAAATTTAAGGCAATGGATTATTGGCGAGTGAAATCTTTGATATGGGTTTTAGAAAATAGAGAGCTTTCCTCAAAAAGAAGGGAAGCCGTATTGGCAGTACTTAAAACGAAAACTGAAATCCTCATAAAAGGATATAGAAAACATGGGCATGAAAATAAGACCCTAGAAATGGAGACGATAAAAAGGTTTTATTTCTCGTGAGCTAATTTTAGTTTCATAGGTCTATAGTATTTTCTCGGAGAGTAGTCGATAAAATCACTTACCTTAGTCATATAGATACAAGCATAGCGCTCTACCTGGGAGGCAAAAATACTAGGCTCAACTCCGGCTCGCATGACTTCTCCCCAGTGGCCATTAAAGCTTGCTTCATAAGATTTAATGAGTGTTCCAATTTTTTTGTCAATTTTTTCTATTTCATCGAATTTTGCATAGACTTGGTCTTTTTCTACAGACTTTCCAAATTCAAATTCCTGGGCATAGAGATCATCAATTTGATTTTC
>CEQY01396346.1_pt1 | contig 12725 bp, 11 predicted proteins | sample 361391 | NCBI WGS metagenome assembly CEQY01 (sample SAMEA2621075, study PRJEB7988) | marine metagenome | isolation source: saline water (ENVO:00002010), including
TTTTTAAATTCATCGGGTCAGGATTAAAACTTTTTACCGGTGAAGTAGCAATAGCCAAAAAATTTGGTGGAAGTACAGCCTTTTTTGGTTTTGATGTATCACCAGCGTTACTTGCGGTTGGGTATATCGTAAATATTCACGTGGCATCGCTTGTCATGATTGGTGGGGCGATCGGTTTTTTCGTGGCAATTCCTATGCTAGGGACTCCGTTGGGGACAGAGGACGCTAGTGCAATCGATCTAGCTTGGACTCTATGGTCTACTCAAGTACGGTATTTGGGTGTAGGTGCTATGATTGTAGGCGGTGTTTGGTCGATTATTTCTGTTAGGTCGGGAATTGTTGCTGGACTGGCAGGCCTAAAAGAAATGGGTGGATCTAGAGGTGAAGTAAAAAGAGTAGAGCAGGACCTTCCTTTGATGGGAATAAGTATAGTCATGTTAACTTGTTTTGCACTAATGCTTGGTCTTTATTTTCAAATGATTAATGACTGGGGAATTACCGTTTTTACCACAATCCTCATGATCGTTTGCGCATTTTTATTTGTAGCAGTCTCTAGTTATATCGTTGGTCTTGTTGGTTCATCGAATAACCCAGTTTCAGGTATGACTATTTCAGCTCTACTTGTTTCAGCAGCATTATTTCTTGCTCTTGGCTATAAAGGTGACTCAGCTATCCTTGCGACCTTAGGAGTGGCCGCTGTAGTTTGTTGTGCAGCATGTACTGCGGGTGATTGTTCTCAGGATTTAAAGACAGGTTATTTAATCGGTGCGACTCCAAAATATCAGCAATTGGCTCAGATTATTGGAGTCATAATACCGGCCTTTGTTATTGCTCCAGTATTGACCTTGCTACATGAAGCTTATGTCATCGGGGAGGGTCTTAAAGCTCCTCAGGCCGTCTTATTTGCTTCCATCACTAAAGGACTTTTCGGTGAAGGAGAGCTTCCGGTAAATATGGTTTTATATGGTGCTATGTTAGGCGTGGCAGTTATATTAATTGATAGTTTATTTTTAAGAGGTAAATCTTTTAGGTTGCACCTTATGCCGCTTGCAGTTGGAATATATCTTCCCGTTACTCTTGCAGTCCCCATTTTTCTTGGAGGAATAATCCGATGGGTTGTAGAGAAGTCGAGGGTCGTTGAAGACGAAAGTAAAGATAAAGGTGTATTATTGGGCTCTGGGTTTATTGCTGGTGAAGCGATAATGGGGGTTGTTATTGCTATCGTCATCTATACAGCTGGTGACGCCTTGGTGATGAAAATTAACCCAATGCTACAAGAAGTATTATCCGTAGCAGCATTTTTGGCAATTGCCTCATATTTGTATCGTATTGCAAAAAAATCTTAGTAATAGAGGGCTTCTCGGTCGAAAAACCTATTTAACTTTTATTAAGTTTATTGTTTAATAGACCAACTTATTTAGAGGGTTTTATGCATAGAAGAATAGTCATTACCGGTGTTGGTTTAACGTCTCCAGTTGGAAACGATATATCCACCATGCGCAAAAGTCTTTTAGAAGGTAAGAGCGGGATCACTGAAAATGAAATTCGTTATATGGGAAAAAGACCTGCTGGGTTTTGTGATTTCGATGAAACAAAACATCAAAAGAAAAAAGCCCGAAGACGTGGAACTAGAGCTGGGTCTATTTCAATTTATTGTGCCAATGAAGCACTCCTGGATGCAAAAGTTAATTGGGCCGATGTAGATAAATCTAGATATGGAGTTTTTCTTGGAATCACTGAACATGGAAATGTCGAGACTGAAGAAGAAGTCTATCAAATGCATCAAAACGATTTGGATTATAATCTTTGGTCAATTCATCATAATCCTAGAACTGTGGCAAATTCTTGTGCCGGTGAAGTGACGCTCAATTTAGGAATTACAGGTCCTCATTATACAGTAGGGTCGGCATGTGCCGGCGGGAATATGGGGCTTATAAATGGAGTCCAACAGATTCTATTGGGTGAAGTTGACTCTGCTTTATGCGGAGGAATTTCCGAGTCATCTCAGACTTTTGGAATTTTTGCAGCTTTTAACGCTCAAGGAGCGCTGGGGTCACATGAAGATGTGTCTCGTGCTTCAAGACCTCTTTGCAAAACGAGAAATGGAATAGCCATTAGTGAGGGAGGGTGCATTTTCCATATTGAGACTTTGGAGAGTGCCGAAAAGAGAAACGCCAAGATTTATGGTGAAGTTATTGCCTATGCTTATAATTCTGATGCGTCAGACTTTGTTTTACCCAACACTGAAAGGCAAATAGAATGCATGAAAAAGACACTTGATCGAGCACAAATGGATGTGACCGAAATCGATATTGTAAACTTACATGCCACGGGAACGGTGATGGGGGATGTTAACGAGGTCGCGGCTGTTAGAGAGGTTTTCGGAAATAGTGGGAAAACTTCTATTAATTTTACCAAGGGACATATAGGTCATTGCATGGGAGCTGCGGGTGCGTTGGAGCTTGCAGGAAATCTTTTAAGTTTTGAAGATGGAATGATTCATGCTGGAATCAATGTAGAAGAGTTGGATCCTGAATGTCATATGGAAAACCTTGTTATTAACAAACCAAAAGAAAACCCTAACGTTCAAACGATATTAAATAACTCGTTTGGAATGCTAGGTATAAACTCTAGTGTCATTATAAAAAAATATTAAGGAAGTAGTAAGGAAGTAAAAGATGAGTGAACAAGACGTTAAACAAATCGTTTTAGACATAATCGCAGATGTAGCACCGGACGAAGATTTAGGCGATCTAGATGGAGGTGTGAGCCTAAGAGATCAACTTGACTTAGATTCAATGGACTTTCTAGATATCGTCATGGAATTGAGAAAAAGGCATAAAGTTGAGGTTCCTTCTGAAGACTATCCTCAATTGGCGACACTTAATAGCTGCGTAGAGTATTTAAGCCCTAAATTCGCCTAATGAAATATGATGCAATCGTCATCGGTGCAGGCATGTCTGGATTGGCAGCTGGAATCCGTTTGGCGATGTTTGATAAAAAAGTTGTCATTTTAGAAAAACATTCAATCTCGGGTGGCTTGAATTCATATTATCAAAGAAGAATACCTTCAACTAAAGAGTTATTTAAATTTGATGTAGGCTTACACGCGCTTACAAATTTTGCAAAAAAAGGTGAGCGGGGCAGGCCTTTTACTAAACTCTTAAAACAACTTCGGATACCCTATGAGGAATTTAATCTCAAAGAGCAAACAACCTCTAAAGTTCAGTTCTCCTCCGCAAGTTTTAGATTCAGCAATGAAGTAGATTATTTCATCTCTCAAATTGAAGAGACCTTCCCAAGTGAGCGCGATTCTTTTCATTCATTTCATCAAATGACAATGGAGTACAATGAAACAGATCTTAGTGCAGGTTACGTGTCTGCTAGAGCAGTCTTGGATCAATATTTTAAAGAAGAATTATTAAAAGAAATGCTGATTGCACCACTTCTTATATATGGCTCAGCTTGGGAGCATGATATGGACTTTTCTCAATTTGTTATTATGTATAAGGCCCTTTACGTGGAAGGCTTTTCAAGACCGGAGGGCGGAGTCCGTACAATTTTAAATCTTCTGGAAAGTCGATATAAAGAACTTGGAGGAGAGATTCGCTATCGAACAGGTGCGTCTTCAATAGAAGTTGATAAAAAAGTATCAGGAGTGACGACAACAAAGGGAGAGTTTATCGCTGCAGATAAAGTTTTCTCATCTATGGGGTTACCTGAGACTATGCAAGCTATTGATGGCGAATTTAGTGCGCCAGTAGGAAAACTATCATTTTGTGAAAGTTTATTTATCACAGAGAATAAGTCGTTTTTGGATAATATTGAAGATACTATTATCTTTTATAATGACTCCGATAAATATCTCTATCGAAAGCCTGAATCTATTTATGATAGTAGTTCTGCTGTTTTTTGTTTGCCAGATAATTATGAGAGGAAGCAAAGAGAAGGGCATGGAACGATTCGGGTGACCTATATGGCAAATTTTGATCATTGGGTTTCAAAAGAAGAAGAAGTCTATAAAAAGCTGAAAAATAAAATGTCAGAGGAGGCATGGGAGCTTTCAAAGAGACTTATGCAGTCAGAGCCAACCATCCTCCTTAAAGATGTATTTACTCCTAGAACTGTTAAAAAATATACCGGGCATATTGAAGGAACGGTCTATGGATCAACCCAAAAAAATAAAGATGGGAGAACATCCGTTGATGGCCTATATGTTATGGGGACTGATCAAGGATTTTTAGGAATAGTTGGTTCGATGTTGAGTGGGATTTCCATGGCGAACTTACATGGTTTAATGGAAGGATAAGATGCAAGAGTTTAATAATATTTATCTCCATTCTATTGCAATTACCGAGCCTGATATGTTTTTAAGTTCCGCAGATATCGAACAAGACTTAAGCTCCATTTATGATCGCCTCAAACTTCCTTTTGGTAGAATTGAGATGCAAACAGGAGTTATTTCTAGAGGATTTTTCCCGGACCAACTTCCAAGCCAGATAGCAATTAGGGCTGGCAAAAACCTATTTAAAGACTCAGACATTAAAGCTTCTGAGATAGATTTATTGATTTATTGCGGAGTCTGTCGAGATTATCTAGAACCATCGACTGCTAGTTCTATTCATCATCATCTAGGTTTACGGGCAGATTGTGAGTCTTTTGACTTAAGCAATGCTTGCCTTGGCGTAGTGAACGGGATGAGTTTAGCCTCGAAGCTAGTAGAAGCTGGTAGGTATAAAAATATAATGTTAGTTACGGGAGAAAACTCTTATCCACTCGTTTCAAAAATGCTTGAATTCCTGAAGAAAGATATGACTTTAACACGAAAATCGATCAAAAAATATTTTGCAAACTTTACAATCGGTAGTGCAGGCGTTGCATTAGTCGTCTCAAGAGAAAAAGGAATAGCAAAAATTTTGAGGGAAAATTCTTTATCTAAAACTTCGACGTACCAACTTTGCCAAGGCGAGGGCGGTCCTGAGGGTCTTAGTATGGAAACTGATAGTGAGACCCTTATGAGGGAAGGTATAAATCTTGCTAAAGATTGTTGGGGGCAGTTTTCTCGTTCAGTATTTGATCATTATATTTGTCATCAAGTAGGCATTCATCATAGAAACTATTTATTTGATCAACTTGGATTAGATCTTTCCAAAGACACAACTACCTTCGATAGATATGGTAACACGGGGTCGGCTGCTTTACCGTTAACTCTCTATAAGGCAATTCCCAAAATCAAAGCTGAGCAGAATCTTGCTCTTTTAGGCATAGGAAGTGGACTTCATTCGACTATTATGGAGCTTCGATGGATTTAGCGCTTTTAGGTTATGATTTTCAATCCAATTATTTTAATATCCAAGGGCACAATCTTCATTATTTGGATGAAGGCTCAGGGGAAGTTATTCTTATGTTACATGGGAATCCTACTTGGTCGTTTTACTTTAGAAATTTAGTTTCTCATTACTCTCGTTCTTATCGAGTTATTGTTCCTGATCATATGGGCTGTGGTTTCTCTGATAAACCCCAGGACTATGATTATTCTCTACAAAGACGGGTATATGATATCGAAGCTCTTTTAAAATTCCTCTCAATTGATAGGGTAAGCTTGGTTGTTCATGATTGGGGGGGGGCCATCGGTCTTGGACTTGCCACTTTGACGGATATCCAAGTAAATAAACTCGTTATAACTAATACAGCTGCATTTACATCAAGTTATATTCCATGGCAGATAAATCTAGTTAAGAAAAGACCTCTAGGGCCTTTAATGGTTAAGTATTTAAATGCATTTTGTTGGCCTGCTACGTTTATGACTACGGTAAAAACTCTACCTACTATGGTTAAAAAAGCCTATTTGATGCCCTATAAAGCGTTGAAGGACAGAGTGGCCATCAATCAATTTGTGCAAGACATACCCATTAATAAAACTCATAAAACTTTTAATACTTTAAAACAGATTGAAGATAGGCTGGAGAAACTCGATTGTGATAAAATTATTCTTTGGGGGATGAAAGATTTTTGTTTTAATAATTATTTTCTCAATAGGTGGAAAGAGATTTATCCTAAAACTCCTGTTGTAGAGTACTCAAATGCGGGACATTATCTCTTCGAGGATAAGGCCAATGAAACTTTAGAAGAAATGGACAGGTTTTTTAACTCATGAAAAATGTTACGGAATATATCACTCGTCATGCTAAGAATATGCCAGAGAAGACTGCCGTTTCCTTTAAAAATAAGCAAATAAATTTTTTAGAATTAAATCAAAGAATAAATAAATTTTGTCACAGCCTAACAGAGCTTGGAGTGAAACCGAAAGATAAAGTCCTCTTTTTTGTCAAACCCAATCTCGATTTTGCTGCTATTACTTTTGCTCTTTTTAGAATGGGAGCCGTTTCAGTTTTCATTGATCCTGGCATGAAAAGAGAATATTTTCTTAAAGCGATAGAAGAGGTTGATCCAGATGTTTTAGTAGGTATACCAAAGGTACATATATTAAAGCTTCTAAAACCTAAGTATTTTAAAAATATTAGGTTGTCTATTCAGACCGGTTTTTTTCCTGGACTAGGCTCTAGATTGTATAGTGCTTTTAAAACGGCTTCTACTGAATTTGAAACCTATAGACCCGATGAATCTGATCTCGCGGCGATTTTGTATACTTCTGGAGGGACGGGCTCACCAAAAGGAGTTGAGTACTCTCATGACATTTTTATAAATCAAACAAAAATGTTGAGAGATGCCTTTCACTTGTCCCCCGAGGATATAGATATTCCTGGGTTTCCATTGTTTTCGTTTTTTTCTTTGGCCATAGGTATGAGAAGTCATGTACCAAGGCTTGATGCAAGTAAGCCTTCTGCAGTTAATCCAGAAGAGCTTTATGAGGATATTCAGTCTTCACAAGCGAGTTTTTTAGCAGGATCACCTGCGATCTGGAGTAAACTTGCTGATTATTGTTTAGAGAAAAAGCTTAAGCTTCCTACAGTGAAGCATGTTGTTATGTTTGGGGCACCTGTAGATATAAAATTGCATCTTAAATTTTCTCAGTTGCTTTCAAAAGGAACAACCTATACTCCTTATGGTGCTACCGAAGCGCTGCCAGTTAGTTGTATCAGCGGTGAAGAAATCTTAAAGCAGCATAAGTCAGCCTTTCTTGAGGGAGAGGGCATTTGTGTTGGGGCTCCGCTGAGAGGTGTTGATTTAAAAATTATGAGAATGAATCCTAATGCAGTTGATAATTTTGATGATTGGGAAGAGCTGAACTCCGGAGAAATTGGCGAGATTGTTGTGAGTTCAAAAAATGTCACAAAAAACTATTATAAAAATGTAGATGCTACGAGTAGAGCTAAGATCTTTGATGGACAGCGTATTTGGCATCGTATGGGGGACGTTGGATATCTCGATTCCCAAGGTAGACTTTGGTTTTGTGGTCGTCAAAAGCATGTTGTATTTGACGGAAAAGATTATTTTTTCCCGGCGCAAATAGAGTCAGTTTTTAATCAGCACCCAAAGGTTTTAAGGTCAGCATTGGTTCAAAACTTAGAGACGAAAAAACCGCTTGTGATAGTCCAAAGAAGAGATAGAAAAGAGGAACTTGATTCAATGTTTCTTATGGATCTTAAAAATCTTGCTCAGACTCATCAGGTTACCAAGAAAATTGGACAGTTTGTGGTTAAAACGGACCTTCCCGTAGATGTAAGACATAATATAAAAATTGATAGAGAGCAGTTATCAAAAGATATTAGCTATGGGTAAGATTGTTATAACAGGCTGTGGTGGCTTTCTTGGACTACATATTGCTAAACTTTTATCACAGAATAATGATCATACTATTGTAAATATTTCGAGAAATCATCATGTAGAATTAGATCAATTAGGCATTCAAACAATTGAGTGTGATATTTCGAAAAAAGAGGAAGTTAATTCCATTGATTTAAAAGACGTTGAAGTCATTTTTCATGTTGCTGCCATCGCAGGTGTATGGGGACGTAAAGATCAATTTTATCAGGTGAACTACCTTGGAACCGTGAATCTAGTCAACCATGCCAAAGAGTCAAACGTGCCAAATTTTATCTACACTTCAACACCTTCAGTTGTCTTCGGAGATAAAGATATTGTTTTAGGAGACGAGAAACTGGATTATCCTAAAAAATATTACACTGACTATGCCTATACGAAATCGTTGGCAGAAAAATATGTCAAAGAACAAAGTAGCTCGAGTTTCAAAGCTGTCTGTTTAAGGCCTCATTTAATTTGGGGACCAGGGGATCCTCATTTAATTCCAAGAATTATCAATAAGGCAAAGCAAGGTAGGCTTAAGATGGTAGGTGAAGGTGAAAACCTTGTTGATATTATCTATGTTAAAAATGCGGCAATGGCACATATTCAGGCCTGGATGGCCTTAAAAGATAATCCGAGCCTTTCTGGGAATTGCTATTTTATAGGGCAAGAAAGGCCAGTTAATTTATGGGATTTTATTAATCAGATTCTTGGATTAAAAAAGGTGAGGCCGGTATCAGGTTATATTTCTTATAATATGGCATATAGAATAGGTTGGGCCATGGAGCTGATATACAAAGCTTTAGGAATCTATAAGCCAGAACCTCCTATGACTAGATTTGTAGCTATGCAATTGGCAAAGTCCCATTATTTTTCTCATAATAAAGCTAGAGAAGATTTTGGTTATGAACCAATAGTTAGTATAGAAAATGGCCTTAAAGAAACTTTTGCTGACTAAAATTTCGCTTTAGTATATGTTCTGACTACGTCTTGATCAAAATAGTTTAAATTCATACCTGCATCTAGCGTAATTGTTTCTCCATTGAGTCCGCTTGAAAGATCTGAAAATAAATATAGTGCAGTCTTGGCCACTTCGTCGGTTTTTAAAGCTTCTTTTCTTAAAGTTAAGGCTTCGGCAAAGAGATAATTTTCTAAATAATCAGGAATACCAGCAGAGGCGGAGGTTTTGAGAGGTCCTGCTGCAATTGTATTGACTCTGATTTGGCTATATTCGCTAAAACTTTTCGCCATATAACCTGCAAGACTATTGAGCATTGCTTTGATAGGACCTAAATAGCCATAACTAGTCGCTTTTGTATTAGAAATAGAAATTGATACTAGAGAAGCATTATTTGAAAGTTTAGGCCTCAATGCATGGGCAAGTTCTACAAATGAAAACGCACTGATTTGGGTTGCTTGAAGGAAGTCTTCTCTCGGGGTCGCAAGAAAATTAGGTGTCGTAAAATTTGCAAAGGCAATAGAGTGAAGGAGTCCATCTATTTTTGGAGCTTTTATTGTTTTGGACAAATTTTCTAGATCCTCCTTAGACTCAACATCTAATTTATATGCTTCCTCATTTGGGAATAGCTTTTTGATTGAACCGAGGTGCTCTTCAGTTTGTCCGGTTAAAACTAAATGGGCACCTTGTTCCTTAAGCGCCTTTGCTACGTAAAAAGCTACACTCTTTTTATTTGCAATCCCAGTAATTAAATAATTCTTTTCTCTAAAATCAAACATAGTTATTCTTCTGTGACGATTGTGCAGGCAAATTCAATGATGAGGACTTTTAGGCCTTCAGAGCTAGTGACAATAGATTTAAAAAAAGCCGCGTTTCCCATTTCTTCAATGAGAGTCGTCTTTGTATGAATTGTTTCATCAACTTTAACCATTTTCTTAAATTTTGCAGATTGGATGCGGCTGACCACGGCGAGGCTTTTAAGCCCTTCTTTTGCTATATACCCCATTAAAGCCGCCGCTGATTGAAAGCAATGTTCAGATAAAATGACACCCGGGACTATCGGGTTTGAAGGGAAATGTCCTTTGAAAAAATCAAGCTCTTTGGAAAAGGTGTAGCTTGTTTTAATTTCGTTTTCAAATACTTCGTATTCATCAGCAACAAAAAGAAACGGGTCTCTTTGTGGAATGAGCTTTTCTATCATGGTTATAGCCCTCCAGAAACTTCTAAGCTTGAACCTGTTATATAACTTGCATTATCTGAAGCAAGAAAAAGGACTGCGGCAGCTACTTCTTTTGTACTCCCAAATCTTTTCATTGGAACCTCAGACTTATACTGTTTAACGAGGTCTTCTGGAAGGTCAGAAATGAGTTCGGTTTCTATAAAACCAGGAAGGACATTATTTATTGTTATATTTCTTTTGGCGACTTCTTTACTCATTGCCTTGGAAATAGCAATTTGTCCTGCTTTGGAGGCAGCGTAATTTGCCTGGCCAGGCAGACCTAGTTTTCCACCAATGGAGGAAATATTTATAATGCGACCATAACGCTTTTTCATCATATGAAGAATCGCTTGCTGAGTCATATTGAAAGTACCTTTTAGATTAATATCAATGACTGAGTCCCATTGTTCCTCGGACATGGAGGCGCCAAGAGCATCTTGCCTAATACCTGCATTATTAACTAGCACATGGATCTGACTATAATTTTCGACTACCTTTTCAAAAAATTGTGCGCATTCATTTGACTTTGAAACATCAAACTTCTCAATAAATAAACGATCTCTAAACTCAGAGGTTTCTCTAAAAGATTCAGCCGCAGTTGTATTGCCAGCAAAGGTGGCTATGACGGTGGCTCCTTCTTTTAAAAAACTTTCCGTTATTCCGCGTCCAATGCCACGAGTTCCACCTGTAACCACAACAGTTTGATCTTTAAAATTCATACTTCTGACCTTTTGTATAAATAACTTTCGACTTCGTTGGCTTGAATAACCCCATAGTTTGCAGCTCCTAACCAGCCTGACATAATTATCCCCACTGAGCCCGCATGAAACATTCCAGGAATTTTTTCATGCAATTTCATACTGACATCTAGACCTTCGAACTTCGTTCCGAATGAAGAACCTTGCTCATGATGAGTAAATTTTTTAATTGTCCTGGGTGTGGCAGCTTCGATGAAATCAATTTTTTCTCTAATTTCAGGGATATATTGTCCAAGACATTCAAGAGTCTCTTCAATCATTTTCTTCTTTTCAAATTCATACTCTTCTTCTGACAAAGAAGCCCAGTCTTCCCATCTCGCATTAGTAGATGAGACTATGGCATACTTATGTTCGCTGTCATAGGGTCTTCCATCTGGATAATAGACGCTAAAGGTTCTTGAAGTGATGTTTTTTGCCATGAGGGCATCTGTATCAAAAGTTGGGTGTGTGGAGGTAAAGATTAAATCTCCGATATAAGGGATACTTTCTCCGGGCTTTATTCCCATATAAACTTGGCAAGATGATGAATTCAGACGCACTTTTTTCGCTGATTCTATATATTCTTTTGGCAGATGTTCTTCGCCAACCATATTTAGGACTGTGTTTTTTAAGTTGGCGTTGGAAAGAACTGCTTTTGACTGAATGAGTTCACCCTTGTAGAGCACACCCTTAACAATTCCATCTTCAATAACTACCTGGTCAATCTTTGCATGTTTTTTAATGTCAACATTATTTGAGAGAAGCTCATCTTGCATCATTTTAATAAGATGATCTGTCCCACCTTTAAAAGTATAAACTCCTTTTTTCATGAAATTTGAAAAAACGATTCCATAAGTGATAGCGGGATCGTCCAAAGTAGAACCGTTGGCATAGACGATAGGTTCCATTAAAAAACGTACAATATCGTTTCGGCCGGGGAAAAATTTTTCAAAAAGTTCGGCATTGGTCATTTGTTGATCATCATAGAAGTTCATGCCTTCTACATAATTATAGAAATTTTCGACACTGGAAACATCTACTTTAAAGTGGTTAACTAGTTTTTTCGTAAAATCTTCTCTGGTAAAAACTGATTCAAGTTCATATTGTGGGTTAAGAAATTTAACTCCCTTGAGCTGTACAATATGATCGGCAATTTCTTTATTCCAATACTTGCGACAAGTTTTTTTCATTCCGAATGGGAAACCGTGTAGGGAAATATCAAATACATGTTTTTTATTTGCTCGATAAAACCAGGTGGCAAAGCCTCCAAGTTTATTATGGGCCTCAAGTAAAAGCACGGATCTGCCCAATTTGGCTAAACGATTTGCCGCCGTCATCCCTGCCAACCCAGAACCTATAACTATCACGTCATAGGATTTGGTGATCTTATCTTTTGCCTTAAATAACATGGGCGCAAGTTTAACAAAAACGAGGGCCCTTGAATAATTATTTTGTCGTCATGGTGGTAATTGTCCAATCGTCACCTTCTTGTGGTGGGTTAGACATCCAGTATTCACAACTCTCTTTTAGTCTTAGAGATGCTTTATCTTCTGGAACTACCGTGAGTACCAACTCAAAAAGCTCTTTTGCTTTGCCAAATTTACCTTCTAGATAGAGCTCATAGGCATTTTTAAAATCACGCAGAGCGTTTTGATGCACCATGAGCGGGTGGTAGGAGTATAGGACTTCATAGACCCCGACAGGTTCAGTTTTACCTTTAACACGGACTTTATCAATACATCTCGAAGTAAATCGATTTTGATCCATTCTCTCAAAAGTAAATTCAGAGACCAGTATTTGCGCCCCATAGTGCTTACAAAGGGACTCAAGTCTTGCTCCAAGGTTCATATTATCTCCAAGAGCAGTGTAGGCGAAAATTGCATCGGATCCCATATTACCAACGGAGCACTCACCAGAATTAAGTCCAAGACCAATTTTAAACTCAGGAAGATTTTTTTCTTCGAATTCTTGGTTGATGGCAGGTAGGGCCTCTAGCATTCTAACTGCGCCGTCCATGGCTTGGTTGACATGATCTCCAATATCA
>CEQY01201442.1_pt1 | contig 12720 bp, 10 predicted proteins | sample 361391 | NCBI WGS metagenome assembly CEQY01 (sample SAMEA2621075, study PRJEB7988) | marine metagenome | isolation source: saline water (ENVO:00002010), including
AATCGGTCCAAAAATAGAATCGGTCCAAAAATAGAATCGGTCCAAAATATATTTTTGAAATAATATAAATATCTTTGTATATATTATTTAGTATGACTTCACTAAAAACCGACCCCCTATTGACCCCAGACGATAATCGCTTTGTAATGTTTCCTATTGCTGATAATGATATTTGGAAAATGTATAAAAAACAGGTAGATTGTTTTTGGAGAGCAGAAGAGATTGATTTATCCAAAGACATTGCACATTGGGAGACCTTAAATGCAGACGAACGTCATTTCATCTCGATGATTTTGGCGTTTTTCGCGGCATCCGATGGGATTGTATTAGAAAATTTGGGAATGCGGTTTATGAGTGAGGTTCAGCTCTCAGAGGCAAGAGCTTTTTATGGATTTCAAATTGCAATGGAGAATATTCATAGTGAAGTATATAGTGTACTTATTGACACGTATATCAAAGACAGAGAACAGAAAAATAAACTATTTACAGCATTAGACCATTTTGAATGTATTAAAAAGAAAAGTGATTGGGCTCAAAAATGGATACATGATAAACGCAGTAGTTTTGCAACACGCCTTATTGCATTTGCTTGTGTAGAAGGCATATTTTTCAGTGGTGCTTTCTGTAGTATTTATTGGTTTAAGAAACGTGGTCTCATGCCAGGACTTACATTCAGTAATGAACTTATATCTCGTGACGAAGCATTGCACACTGAATTTGCTGTGATGCTTTATAATAAACTACAAAAGAAGGTTGCGAAGAATAAAATCATAGAAATTATTAAAGAGGCGGTTGAAATCGAAAAAGAATTCATTTGTGATGCATTACCATGCCGTTTGATTGGCATGAACGCTGACTTGATGACTCAATATATAGAGTTTGTTGCAGATAGATTGGCTATGCAGTTAGGAGCAGGTGATATATATGGTACCAAGAATCCTTTTGATTTTATGGAGTTGATTTCATTGGAAGGTAAGACTAACTTCTTTGAAAAAAGAGTTGGTGAATATGCGTTGGCTACGACGGATAAAGAGGATGGCATATTCGAAATGGATACATGTGATTTTTAATCCGGATACATGTGATTTTTAATCCGGATACATGTGATTTTTTAACAAATTGACTTAAAACTAATATTTTATTATATATAAAATGCCAAATAAGTGTAAATTTACGGAAAATATATTGAAATTATCAGTTGACAAAACTAACCTTAAGCAAGCAGTTTCTGAATGGATTTTTATAAGAAAATACAAAGACTCAAGACAAGAAACCCCGTGTATATGTCAACGTAAAATTACTCATATTTATTACCTATATAATAAAAAAAATAAAAAGACAATTGCAGCCGGTGGAACATGCTTTACAAAATTTAAAGAAAAAGAAAAAAAAGTACCTACTAGAATATCCGATATAATAAAGAAAAATGAATCGAAATATGAAGATATCACTGATATTGACATATATTGTAAAAAAATACTTGAAGATATATATCGCATATATGTTGCTGCCCTTAATGATACAAATAAAATTTGCGACATTATAAAATTAATACGAGAGATTAATGAAATTGATGATTTGGACAATATTTGCAAAGAAGCATGTACAAAAATTCGTAATACACTTTGTTTAAAATCAGATTTTAAACAAATAAAGAACTACAGTATTTTATCTAACCATCTAGGAAAAGTATGTAATATTACCACAAACAAGTATAAAGATGCTTTTAAACAATTGCAAAACTTTAAATATATTCTTAAACAGCGTTCGGAATCAGTAATGATTAAATATGTAAATCTTATTATAACGGATAATAGAACCCATATTAAAAACTTTTTTGCACCATTTAAAAGATTATACCATGAAATAGATGAATTAAACAATATTAAAAATCATTTCCATAAATTAACAATATTATTCTTAAAATCTTTTTGTAAGAAAGTTAAGACTATTAAACGTGATGAACAACAAAGGAACCGTGAACAAAGGAACCGTGAACGAAGCAATTCAGATATACCAGGTTATCGGAACTTAATACAAAATTTACAACGAAATAATAATACTTTTGAATAATAATATTAAATACAGTATTGTAATAATATTATTAAATGATTACGATTGAGCTTCAAGGTGGTTTGGGCAACCAAATGTTTCAGATTTTTGCAACGATTTCACATGCCCTTCTTAATAAGACACAATTTTTATTGCCTCCAAAAAAACTAGATACGCATTCTGCGGGTGGTAGTGAAAGACCTGTTTATTGGGATACTATGTTCAAGGAGGTTGTTGGATTTATTCATCAAGGTTCTACACACTTTGTTCCAGTTTATAGAGAGAAAAGGTTCAGATATGATATACTACCGAGAATTATTGCGAATGGTGCCAGAGGTAACCATATGAAACTAATTGGATATTTTCAATCACCTAAATATTTCGAACCACACTACCAGAGTATTTGTAAGCTATTGCAAATTGACCAAAAAAAATCAGATGTGCTTAATAAATCCGGTATTGTTCTCTCTAAAAACATTTTTATTTCTATGCATTTTAGAATTGGTGATTATAAAGCAGCAGCACATAAAGATGCACATCCAATTCAAACATGTGAATATTATGAAAAGGCATTAGCACATATTCTCTCTAAGAAGACAGATAAACCGATTAAAGTTTTGTATTTTCATGAAAAGGAAGATACAGAACAAGTTGAAAAGATAATACAACAATTGATATCGACACAAATGTGCAAAGAATGTGATATTACATTTGTAAGTGTTGCATATATTAGTGAATTGGCAGATTATGAACAGATGCTACTGATGTCTTGTTGTCACCATAATATTATAGCAAATAGCAGTTTTAGCTGGTGGGGTGCATATATGAATGAAACCCCTGAAAAAATGGTATGTTATCCAAATGTATGGTTTGGAAAGGCATTGCCAAATCATGATACTACAGATTTATTCCCAGATGAATGGATTAAGATTTAATATATAAAGCATCACCCCAACCATATTGTTTATAAATTGCTTCACATTTGCGTTCAAAACCATGTTGTTTTAAAAACACATCAATCTCTGATATTAATGCACAATTTTTATAAACCTTTTCTGTGTTTACTTCAGTATATATATATTTAATATGTTTAAGATTTTCAACCATACTTTTAAGTGCAAGTAGCTCTGCACCCTGTATATCAAGATTGAGAAAATTAACGTGGTTCATATTAATGTTTTTATTGGAAATAAACGTATCTAGTTTTGTTGTTTTTAGTTTTACGGTATCAGTAACATGAACATGAGGGTGATGTTTTTCATGTGTTCCAAGGTCAAGTATGGAAGAACTTTGTCCATTATTTGTAATTTTGAATTCAACAGTTTCATTATTTTTATCTGATATTACTGCTTGATATATATTTAAAAGTGGATTTGACATTGACATTAGGTCAACTTTATCCTGCATTGCTTCTATCCAATGTATATTATTGGGATTAATTTTTTCATTTAAATAAAATTCTTGTTCTTCACATTCATGAGCACCAACATGAAGGACACCCGTAATATTCATATTATACTGTTTAACCATTTTATTCAATGGAATTAACATTTTATTACAGTGTAAAATAATATTTAAGCTAATATTATTAGTATTTAAAAATAAAGCAAATTATCTAGTTATGATTACAATTATTCAATCATTTTATTATTCAATAAATGATACACGTCAAACGGAAATTGAATTTGCATTAATGCAAAATTTGAACAAAAATTATGTTAAAAATATACACTTATTTATTGAAGATAAAGATTTGGAAAAATTTAAAACAAGTACATTCTACAATAATAATAAAATTATTATTGTAAATTTTGAAGGACAACCAACATATCCAGTACTGTTTAACTATTCATCTAATATAAATAATGAATATTGTTGTATATGTAATAGTGATATTGAATTAAATATTGAAAATAACAAAATCTTAGAAAATTTGAAAAATAATAAACTTATATATTTTATTACAAGACATGAACATGATATGTCTCGCCCCCTCATTGACAAATTTGGAGGTTCTCATGATGCATTTATTTTTCATAGCGACACCATGAAAAAGAATTTAAATAATATTAATACAGATTTCATTAATTATATTCAAAATACAAGTGGCATTGAAGCATTATTGACATTATTTTTTATTGAACAATTAAATTACAAAATTCTTAATCCATGTTTTCAGATTGTATTGGTACATCATCATAAATCACAAGTAAGACTTTGGAACACAGGTAAAGTGTCTATTCCAGTCGGATATACACATCCAGTACCACTAAGAGTAAACTGGGGTGTTCATAATAAATATATTATAAAACCATGTAATATTAACTAAATTTTGACATGGTTATATAAATAATAATATTACTATATTAAAAAATATTAAATATATAAATAGCAACTCTATATATATGAAATTAGATTGTGTACTTACTGCAGTAAATGAAAATAAATTATATTTGGATTTTATCCCAATTTTTATTAAAACATGGAATAAACTATATCCTGATGTTGATGTTAAAATTATATTAATCGCTAAAAATATTCCTGAAAATTTAGTAATACATAAAAATAACATAATATTGTTTAACCCTATTGAAAATATATTAACCAGTTTTACATCACAATTTATTAGATTATTATATCCATGTATTCTTGATTATGAAAATGGGGTTTTAATAACAGATATGGATATGCTTCCTATGAATAGTACTTATTATACCAAAAATATAATAGAATTTGATAATAATAAATTTATTTATTATCGTGGCGATGTATGTTTTGATTACAAAGAAATATCAATGTGTTATAATATAGCTACTCCAAAAATATGGAAAGAAATTTTTAAAGTTAATTCTATCATTGATATTGTAAATACTATAAAAGATACTTTTATAAAAAATACTATTAAAGAAGGACACGGAAATACTGGATGGTCAATTGATCAGATTACTTTATATAAAAAGATAATGGAATGGAATACAAAAACAAACAATTTTATAAGTCTTAACGAAAAACAAACTCAATATAAGAGACTAGATAGGACTTCTTTTTTTAACATTTCTGATATTAATATTAGAAATAATATTACTTTGGGAAAATATACAGATTATCATTGCCATAGACCAATGAGTGATTATGCCAAAATAAATTGGGAGGTATTTAATTTGTTACCTCAAAAGCACAAATATTCTAATCTTACATTTATAAAATCTCAATTAAAATCACCAATAGGTGATGGTATATTTGATATATTTATAGATACAACGGAAAATATAGTATATAAAAAAATTAATGAAAATATTATTAATAGTATAAAAGACTATAAAAACCTTATATATGGTATTAAACAAAATCCTGTATTATGTGAATATATATATAAACCTGACACAATTTATATAGAAAGTGATGGTAGTTATTACTCCTCATATATAAAAAATGGGGTACGATTATATGATATCAATTCAAACTCCGAGATAGACAATACCGTGTTGGAAAATTTAAAAAAATCTATCCAAACCATGCAAAATAATTTAAACAATTATGTAAAAACAAATAAACTAAGTGGTGATTGGGCACTTCACAACTTAATATATTGTTTTGATACTAATAAAATATATAACGTTGATTTAGAAGGATTTTATACATATCCTCTTATACATGATAATGGAAATTGTAATATAAAATATTGTAATGAAAGATTTGATAAATTATTAAAAGACATTAATATTCGAGAAAAAGTTAATGATGAATATTTCACTCTAATTTTATGGAATCCAACTCTTTTTCAATCAGAAAAAATATTACAGGATATCCCCAATATTATTGAAAAAAAAGAAATTATAGTTCCAAAAGAAATTTTACACGATTATATTTTTGATATATATAAGTTAGACACTCGTTGTAGTCATAATATAGTATTACCTCCTAAGATTAAAAAATTAAAAGAATACGATGATAAACATTTAGTAGTGAAATTCAAAATAGATAATCCACAATATTCAAATAATATATGTAATCAAGCAGTTCGGTTAAAAGAAATGATTCGTGAAAAATATAAATCAACTATAAAAAATTATATTAAAGGTCTTATGATTCATATTGCTGATAATTTTGAACAATCTAAATATATTTGGAGAAAAAACATAGATGCCTTAAATATAGTAAAATTACTTGTTCAAGCAGCAAAAAATCCATTACGATATAAACTATCAAAAATAGAAAAGAATGGTAAAGATGGATGGAATACAATAAATACTATGAATGTTTATGAAAGCTTCGTAGAGGGTACAATACAATTCTTTGTATATAGGACAGCTAATCCAAGAAGATATTGTTTATCTCAAGAAAAAATAATAGATAATAATTGGGAATATTATTATGAATTTTATTGTAAAAAAAGTGAGATTGATAAAAGGGTGACTATGTATAAAATTAATAATAAACTAAATTGTGATATAATAGATAAATCTAAAAATTATATAACTCAAAGATATTTTCATAAATATTGTGGTAAAATTGTAAAAGACAATGATGTAATTACTCTAGATAATGATATTAATAATATTTTTTACATTATCGGTAAACAGTTAACAAATTTTATGTATGAATTTTTTACAAGTATAACTTATGATTTTGTTATTTTCTTTGGAACAAGTGATCATAGTTTTACATTATCTAAATTTTCAAAGTTATTAACACTACCAAAACTAAAATATATATATGCACAAAATTATACTGATGTTATACATGATAAAATTATATTATTACCCATAGGATTATCTGATTTCAGAACTAAAGAAAATTATTACAATGATGAAATAGTTTTTAACCAATCTAAAAAAATTAATAAAATATTAATATCATACCACGGACCAACTAATCAAGTTAGACAACCTTTAATAAAACAAACTAATTCTAAAAATGTTATTGTATCTGAAAAAATGGAACATAAAGATTTTGTAATAAATTTATCAAAATATAAATATAGTTTATGTCTTAAAGGAAACGGATTTGATACGCATAGATTTTGGGAATCTATTTGGGTTAATACTATTCCTATTGTCTTAAAATCTGATTATTATATAGATGAACTATATAGAAATGCTGGAGGTATTGTTCTAAATAATATAAATGAGTTAGATTCAATCTTTAAAACTGAACATAAATATAGTACAACAAATACAGAACTAATGTGTCAACAATATTGGGATGATCAAATAAGTAATAAAATGTCCCAATTTATAGAAAATAATTGCAACATCATTACGCATAAAGATTGCTATAACCACATACTAAATACACTAAATACAAATAATATAAAATTTGTTATTATCCGTGGGTTCAAATATCTTCCTTTAAAACCTGATACAGATTTAGATATTATTATACATCCAGATTCATATAACAAATTTATTGAAATTTATTCCGAATTAAAAAATGATAATTTAATTAGAATACAACATCCTGCAAAATATATTGAAAATGATAAAGAGGTTTTCTATACTGCTTTATTTACAGCATCACATTTAAAAGAAGGCAATCATTTACCTGGAAATTATTATAGGTTTGATACATATAGTGATTTATTTTTTTATAAAGATGGTGAAGATAAAGGAAAAAATGCTATAATATGCAATCAATTGTTTAAAAAATATTTATTTGATAATTTAATTAAAATAGACAATTACTATATACCAAATCCTATATCAGAAATAATATTACTTATTTACAGAAATCTATATGATAAAAGAAGCAAATGGTCTGTAAAGCATATCAACCGAATTAATGAATTATTATTATCTATAAATAAAGATGAATTTAATAAAATATGCCATTATTGTTTTACAAGTGAGCAAAATATATATGAATATTTAACAGCTAAAAAATTCAATAAAATTAACAAACCAAATCAAAAATTAAATCTTTTCATTATAAGAAAAAAAGGCATGGAGCGTGAAATTATAGAAAATATATTAAATCAAATAGAGAATGAATATCAAATATTAGATAAAATTCTAATAAATATTAATAACAAAAAAAAGTTTTATAGTAATTTCTATGGAAACTACGATAAACATAAAGACGATATTGAAAAAAATAATGATAATCAATGTCTTGCAATAATTACAAATAATCCAGATGATAGAAACCCAAATGAATTAAAACAAAAAATAAGAAAACAATACATTAATTTTTATCCACCATTAGGTAATATAATACATTCTAGTGATTCTTCAAATGATTGTAAAAAAGAATTAGAAATATTATTTAATGAAAATATAGATAATTTAAAAAATATTGGTACATATTACTCACAAAAGAGTATATAAATTTATTCAATTATAAGATCATGTATACAAATGTTTTTTTATAATATTTGTATGTTCTATTGATAATGATTCATCTTCATAAACGTACCCACCTACGTGCTTATATTCACTACAGTATTCTATTGGAAATTTTTTTGCAAGTGTATTTATTTCATTTTTAAAAATACCAAAACTACTATGTATCATACAATTATTTACTATGAAAGGATATATAAATTTGTTTAAAAATTGTTGGTCTCTATTATATAATGGTCTCCCAAGATCATCTAATGTATTTGACTTATATAGTTCTTCCCATGAAATTATTGTTGGTATTTTTCTTGTTCCAAACATACCACCCATTATTTTTGTATTTGGATTCATATGATGTGGATGGTCTCTCATTATATGAAACAGTTTCCCCGATTGAATCCATTCCCTAACTGCTAAATTTTCTCTCAATAGTATTCGAGTATCTAAATCACGTGATAAATTTATTTCTACATTTGGGTCATCAATCGATTCAAATCTCCATAACATTGGATTTAACATATTAATATTACCACTTCGTAGCATTATTTTAACATTATTAAACTTTGATAATTCATCAATTGTTTTTTGTGGTACACTATCCTTATGAATATAATACCAACATTCAAATTCTGGATACATCTTCTCTGCTAATTCGGCATTTTTTAATGCTCCAATATTATATATTGCTTTATCTCCCCATAAAGAAAAGCTTATAACTTTTTTCATTACTAATATATTTATACGTTAATACTTAAATTAATACTTTATTCGTTATATTTTCAGTTCAAATTATTAATTTATAATATATTAAATGCAAATTCATTTACTATATTATATCCATGAATGCTCAGTCAATACCCAAAATTATTCACCAACTTTGGATTGGTAAAAAACCTGCTCCTAGCAAATTTATGAACACTTGGCGTGATAAACATGTCCCACTTGGTTGGGAATATCGTCTTTGGAATGAATCTGAAATTGTACACAATCTTAATATTGGTCGTTATGCCCGTCGTGTTAATAGCATCGAAGAAATTAATGGCAAAGCCGACGTGTTTCGCTGGATTATTCTACAAAAATATGGCGGTGTTTTTGTTGACGCCGATTCTATATGCATCGAGCCAATTGATGAACATCTTTTGGACGGTGTTGATGCATTTGCTGGTTGGGAACAAGAACGAGTACGCAAAGGTTTAGCAGCCACTGGTACAATGGGGTTCACTGTGTCCCATCCTATTGTAAATTCTGCTCTTGAATGGATTGCTAGAAATCCTATTAGTAATAAAGAAACTGGTAAACGAGCATGGTATACTGTTGGTCCTGGTCTCCTAACACGCATTTGTCAAATGTATGATTTTAAAAATATCACCATGTATCCTAGCCATTATTTCCTACCATTTCATTATTCTGGAATTAAATATGATGGTCATGAAAAAATTTATGCTTACCAAGAATGGGGTTCTACAAAACAAAACTATGATGTAATGAACCAAGTAGAACTACCTGATGATTTTTCTCCCCCTGATAATGCCAGGTCATGTTCCGTTCTTGTTTCCAGTTATAATACAAAATCTCAATATATACGCGAATGTTTGAATTCTATTAAAAACCAAGTTGGCAAATTCAATATGGAAGTCGTATGGATTAATGATGGTTCAACTACCGAATCTACAGTAGAGCTTAAATCTATTTTGAAACAATTTAAAGAAACTTCACGATGGATTTCCGTTGTTTATGATGAAAATGATGGCAACAAAGGCATCGGATATAGTTTAAATAAAGGTGTTAATATGTGCTCACATGAAATTATTATTAAAATGGACAGTGATGATATAATGGTTCCTGATAGAATTGCTAAACAATTAAACCACATGTATGCTAATCCTGAATGTATGATTTGTGGAGGTCAAGTATCAATGTTCAAAGGTGACAATGTTAAGAATGTTACGATGAATACAAAACATCATTCTATTAATTGGCATGAATACAAACAAGCACCAAAAGATTGGTTTATTAATCATCCTACTGTATGTTATCGTAAATCTGCTATTCTATATGCAGGAAATTATGACCCTACTGAACATTCTATGATTGAAGATTTTCATCTCGAATTAAAAATGTTGAAAGTACATGGTAAAATCCATAATATGACAGATATTCTACTATATTATCGTTTGCATCCTGGGCAAGTTACCAATGCTGCAGGTGACCCTAAATGGAAACGTGTGCGTCAAGAAATTATACAAAGCATGATTTCTTATTAACCCGTTTCGAATTTAAAATGACCCTATTTATTTTCTGGAATTACAGTATATGAATACTTACAAATCAAGTGAAACAAGAAAATTAGCGATTATTATTTAAATAATAAAGTTTCTCAATTAGAAGCATCTAAAATTTTTCAAATAGGTTAAAAAACTTTCAAAAGGTGGTTGAAACAATATAGAGAAGACACATCATTCGAAAAAAAAAGTCTCGAGAACAAGTATCATATAATGAATTATCAAAAAGGTAAGAAAAACATATAAAAAATAGATTAATAATTTTGTCCATCTCCATGCCCACCATCATAATAAAAACAAACATCATTTACATAAACACTATTGGTATGTTCTAATGCTCTTAACCAATAATCGTAGTCAATATGAACTATTTTATTATTAATTTTTGTTCCACCCATTTTAATTTCTTTTTTATTACCTATTTTTTGTATTATATCTTTATGAATAATAACACTGCACGCTATTATACAGTTATGAATTTTCAAAAAATCAAGTGTCCATATTTGAGGAAATCCATTTTCAAGTAAGTTACTGTTTTTTTTCTTGTAGATATTTTGTAAAGTTTTATAAAAATGTTCTGCATTATATTTTTTATATTTTTTATTTTCGTCATAGATACCATTTCCAATTAATCCGTCTGTACTAGACATTTTACATCCAGTTTTTTTCATAGCATTTATTTGTAATTCTATTTTTTTTGGGAACCATATATCATCATCATCACAAGTAGAAAAATAATCTCCAGTCATCTTTTCTATACCTTTATTTATAACATATCCCACACAGGGATAACCAAATTTATCTTTTGTGTTTTGTTCCAAATGTATAATTATGATATTATTTGCATCCCAGTCATAATTATAGTATTCTTTTTGTGTTGATTTATCGTTAACTACAATAATTTCTAAATTATTGTAAGTTTGTTTTTTGACTGATTCTATCGTGTTTAATAGATAATTGAATCTATTGAATGATGGAATAATAACTGACACTTTTTCCATAATATAATATGTATTATTATAAATTTTTAAATTATTTTAGACAAAAATAATTATAAGGTCATTTAAAATTCGAAACAGGTTAAAACATTTTAAACATTTTGCGACCAGTTTGAGATATAAATGTTTTTTGCTTACTCTGTCTTGATTGCTCTTGGGGTGATTTTTGTTGTTCTAATTGCATCATTTGTTTAGGTACTGGGGGTGTAGTAGCATGTTTAGATTGTACCTGTGTTTTATTTTGTATTTTATCACTAAATCCACGCATTTTATGCATCTGGTTTCGTCCATTTGTGAAGAAATTATAAGATTTTATTTCACTAGGAACATATGGACGTAATGTATCAAATGTTACTATATTTATCATTTCATCTTCTATTTTATAGTTAAGTCGCTGAATCGTTGTTAAGCCATCGTTAATATTATCTTTTACAAAATTTCCCTTATTTTTTAAATTTAAACTACGCGTAACACTATCAAATAGTTGAATGATATTATTATCTCCTATATTCCAAAATTGTGTTCTATCAATTATTATTCCAGTAGCTTTCTCAGCTCTAATATTGAGTGCATTATCTTCATATCCCCATCCCCAATTATTAATAAAACCATTTAATCTTTCAAAATCTGCACCTTGAATTGAAAATATTCCACCTAATGTATGTTTAAATCCATAAAAATGTTTAATTACTCCTTGCTTTGTTTTATAATTAATTAAATTTTTTTTGTGCGGTATAGTATCAATATCATTAAAAACAAATGTTATATTTTTGTATTCTATTGGATATTTATTTCGCATCGCCATAAATCCTATGTTTTTTGTTGCACCTCTGTTAAATTCTCGTTTATCCATCTGATGTGAAAAATATATTTCATATTCACCTTCTGAATAATCTTCTAAAACATATTTCATATAATTTTTAAAAAAAAACATTTGTTGTTCTCTATCTCTATAAGGTACTATAAATATAATTTTTGGTGTGACCATTATTTAATATACTACTATAATTTATTGTATAATTTATTGTATAATTTATTGTATAATTTATT
>CEQY01201591.1_pt1 | contig 12682 bp, 11 predicted proteins | sample 361391 | NCBI WGS metagenome assembly CEQY01 (sample SAMEA2621075, study PRJEB7988) | marine metagenome | isolation source: saline water (ENVO:00002010), including
ATTGGTTCCCTTATGTATTGGTTCCCTTATGTATTGGTTCCCTTATACCATGCCATTATGATATTGTTCCCAATTATCTGGGCTTGTTTTTGTTCCTCCATCATATCTTACTGCAAAACGTTGTCTAATCATCCATTCATTTAAACATTCATTTTCCAACCATATTCCTGCTAATAGTCTTCCATATTTTTCTGTCTGTACATTTCTCAATTCTACATCTCTATATAATATCTTTGCTGCAAGTGCATCCCTTGCTTGAAGTGCTACACGTTTTTCTACTTCATTCTTTGTTTTCAATTCTGGTGTATCTATTCCATTCAATCTTACTGAAAATCTATACAATGGTGATTCTGTTGTTGTTGGCAACTTTGCTGCAACTGTAATTGTATCACCATCATATACTTTAATTACTCTGCCTTTTGTTATTGGTGCAACAAATGGCGTTGTATGCATCCATAGTTCAGTATTTTTAATACCATCGAATATATTATCGAAATTTTCAGATGAATTGAGTGACTCATCTTCTGTTTTGTTATTGTTTTTGCTACATCCTGACATACAAGCACCCATTATATAACTGATATATATATATTTATTTATATCAATTATTCTTCTGGTTGACCAATTCGTGGAAGAGGATGTGGTATATATGGTTCTTGTCTTGGGGATGTGGTCTTTGAGGCGGTCTTTGGATTGTGCTTTGGAATTGGGGGTTTATTTATAATGGATTCCATTTCTAATTATATAGCGACAAATCTTTTATCTTCAATTTCTTCTAATGTTGTACAATTGTTGTAATCAATTTGTCCTATTTTTAATCTTATTATTTCAGCAATAGATGGTCTTATAAACTTATTTGCAAATAAGAAAGTGCTTGTATTATTCATCATTGTTGCTAGACTAAACATTACATATTCGTCATTATCTATAATTACATAAGCTGATATATTATATAAAATATTACGGGGGATTTCAAGTTTGCTTTTATTGTTATTAATCAGTTCTTCTATATATTTATTACCATCGTGTACAATATTTTTGAAAAAAGGTAATCCTGTACATAATTTATGTATAAATTGTTTCACATATAAACTATTATTTTCCTGACAATCACTATATATTAATATCATACAATCATTTTCTATATTTGCTATATTACTGCATTCTTTCATTAGATTTGGGTCTTTCGGGTCAATTTCACTACATTCTTTGATGTATTCTAATTTTAATATTGTTCTTAATGCTAAAATAAAGAATACATCATTTGTCATGCTTGTAGGAGAGATATGCATTAATATCACACTTTTGTTATTTAATTTTTTTTTTAGATAACTCTTGGTCATAGCTTGTGCTGTCACAAAATATCTATCAAATATATTATTTATATTTAGTTTTAATGTATTGATTTTAAGAAACAAATCGAAAATATGTATCAATGAATAACGTTTCTTTATATATTCTAAATCATCTGAAAAAGTGGAGTTTTGAATGGTGTTATATTTAATTAAATTATATGTAGTGAAAATGTTCTTATCACGTGTCTTTGGATTTTGTATATCTTTATCATATACTATTAATTTTTGGAGATTTGGTGATGTTATCTTGAAATAACTATTAACATTAATGAATAATAATAATTCTATATAATTAGTCGGCATGTGTATCCAGTATTTTATGATGCCATTTCCACCTTGTACTGCAATGGATTCTTTTAGTTGTGGTGTTTTGTGTGCATTTGGTGCATTTGGTGCTTTGGATGTATTTGGCCTTCTTCTAAACATTAAATATAACCTATACAATTATATTATTAGACAAACATATATATAATGTTTGGTGGTTCATCACAGAATATTTTTGGAGTTAAAACTTCATCTGTTGCCGCGACATCTTTAACCGGTACTACAGAAGCAGCAATTAGTACAATGGCTGGATTTGCTACAATGTCTGGTATATTACCTACGTCTATTAGTGCATTAGTTGATTTAGCATATAATAAATTCTTATTACCTTTTGATAATCGTACTTTTAATCGTATTGGAACATCAGCTGAGAGAGATTCAATTGTGACCGGATTAAATAAATATCATGCTTCTATTACAAATGATAATACATTAAAAATATTTATTGATTCCATAGCTAGAGCAACTAATGCTGCTTATAATATGAAAACATTAGAGTCTAGTTTCCTGAGTTATAAACGTGAAACACAAGCTGAAATTGATAATCTAAAGAGACAGATTGCTGTTCTAATGGATGTTGAATATACTTCAACTGAGGCTGCTAGTGGTCGTGGTACTGCTTCTTTTGCTATTGAACTTACTGCATTTTATAAGTTGTATATTCATTTGTATGGATATCATCCAGAAGATGATTCATGGATTAGAGAAACACGTACTACTATTGTTCGCGAATTGATTTCTCGTATGGATGCTGGCGAAATTACTCAAGAAGATATTTTACCTGAGTTGTATTTGAATACATAATAATAATTATTATATATAATATTCATTATGAATGATTTGGATTTAGATATTGAGAATTATAGCGTTAATGATATCAGGAAATTATTTGGTTTGGGTGATAATTATACACAGGATGCATTACAGGAAAACGTCGATGCTTATCTAAATATGGTTGGAGACAGTGATGAAATTTCGCCGAAAAACAAAAAACGAATTTCACAATTTCTTAATTCTCTCCGTGTTACACTTATACGTCATTTGAATAATAGTGGTTTGTTTAGAGATGATGGATTGGGAGGGGGAGGGGGAGGAGGAGGTGCATTGGGAGGGGTATTGGGTGGAGGGGGTGCTAGTGCTTTAGGTGGAGGTAGTAGTTTAGACATGATTGGTGATGGTCCTGGTTATGGTAAAGGTGCTGAGGTGGCTCGTGGTATTGACCATGAACTTACACGCCCTAATATTGTTGAGCCATATTTTGACCAATCTCATAAAAAAAATGATAATATTCATACTTACCGTGATACTGATAATGTTGATGGTGAAGTACATGTAGTTAAATATAAACGTGACCGATTAAATCAAATTAAACAAGAAACATTTACAAGATGTATAACGATTGATACACGATTTAGAGAGAATTATGCTACTACTTCGTCTACTAATTTTAAATGTCATTTAGCTGATAAATTTACTAATGTTGTATCAGTTCAATTGTCTGCATTAGAATTTCCAACGTCTTTTTTTGTAATTGATGATACACTTGGAAATAACTTTTTCTCATATCAAATTATCGAAGAAGGGATATTTAGCGTAATTAAAACTGTTGTCATTCCTTCTGGTAATTATAGTCATAGTGATTTGTTAAGTGAAATTAATGATTCTATTACTGCGAATGGTGATAGTATCTCTCTATCTGTTGATATTACTACAATGGGTAGTGGTACTGGAAAAAGTATTATTGCGAATCAAGGTTCTCAGATGATTAATGTTTATTTTAATCGTGATAAAAAAGGTAATCAAGATGACACCCCTATCCCTTTGAAATTTGGTTGGATATTGGGATTTAGAGATGCAGAATTTATTGGTAATACACGATATGTCTCTAGTGGTATGTATGATGATCATGGTTCAAGATATATGTTTCTTGTTGTTAATGACCATAATAATTGTGTAGATACATATATATCTCTTTTTAATTCATCTGTGATGAATCGTAATATTTTAGCACGAATTAGCATGAAAACACCAACCTTTCATATTTTAAATGAAACTGGAATACATTTAATTACTGAGCCTAGAAAATATTTAGGACCCGTTAGTATTTCAACATTAGATATTCAAATTATTGACGAATTTGGTAGAGTCATTAATCTAAATAATATGGATTATTCAATGTGTCTTAATATTGAATGTTTGTATTAATATTTGTATTTATATAAATTTTTTTATTATATATATATATAAATGGCGAATGAGTTAAATAGACGCAACGACACTCTTAGGGGCGCTATGTTAGAAAACAACATGTATGCATGGGTCGCAACTGGTGCTGGTCGTTTAGATCTTAGCAACGATGTTGATTTAACTTTTAGTTATGTCGACTATGTTGTAAAAGACAAGACTAGGATTAAGAATCCTCAGGCTCACATTCAGTTCGCATGTGATAGCCGGGGTATTCGTAATCTATATTCTAAGGATGGTTGGGTTAAGCGTGATGATGCTATTCCAGTAGCTGTATCTACTCTTGTTAAAGATTATCAGACTATTAGCGGCGACACCGGTTCGACTAGTGGTCAAGGTGTATTATCCACATCTGAGAAATATTTTCTCAAGCCTCGTATTGACGAATTTAAACTTGTGTCTAAGGTTGTTCGTGATATGAATGCTAATGGTTCTGGTGTTAATGATATCACAGATATTTCTTATCATAGGATTAAGTTTGATACTATTAAGTTGTGGTCTGGTGATAAGGCATCAGGTGGATTATTTAACAATAAAAATGATGCTTCAACTTTTTCTTGGCGTATTCTGGACCTTTGCAATAATGCTGTTGACGGTTCTTATAATGTTATTGCTGCAGGTAAATTACATTGCAAATACAATATTGATGCTAGTGATGATGTATGGCCGTCTGGTCTTGATGTTGATAATTCTTATACGTTACATGGTTTTGGAATTACTCCACGCACACGTGCTAGAAAAGACATTAGTTTCTCATTCCAAGTTGGAACAGGTGTTTCGGGTGAAGGATTAGAAGGTGGTAGTACTGATTCTGCACCTAAATATGTTGTGAATACTACATATGGCAGTATTGTTGGCATGAAATTTAATCTTGGTCGTCCTCACTCTGACATGTCTCTTGCATTCCCTGATTCTAGCGGATGGGTATGCACGTTCGTATCCGATACCGGAGCTAATATTGAAGCCAGTTTTGTTGAGATTGGCAATCGGTTTGACCTTTCTTATGTTCGTGACACCTTATCTGACCCTTCTTACTTAGATTTGAATAGTGACAACTATTTAGGTGATGTTATCCTTGATGTTAGTGGTTCTACTGGTGAGGATTGTGGTCTTAAATGTGTTCATGTACCTGATTCTTTACATGGTCTTCGCAATGATGCTGCTGCATCCCTTGCCGCCAACTTTGTTGGTTTAACTGAACTTATGGGTGACTTGTCATATTCTCAATTAGATCCGATTACGCCAGCTAATATTAATACCTTGGCTACTGCAAGTGTTGCTGGTGCTTCTTCTGGTATGGATGGTAGCATGGGTGAAATTGCTGCTGTATACACTATTTCTGGTGATATTCTCTCTAATAAGCTTAAAAATTTCATGTTAGGTAAGTTGGACAGTAATGGTAACTCTACTTTGACCGGAAATGCTCGATTTGAACATATTCACAAAGCTGTTTATTCTGCTAGTGGAGAGATGATTGATGCTTCTAATGCTTCTGTTGCCCGTTATAATAACGCGAAATTTGATGCTGATGGTAATTTTACTGGTGACTTTACCGATTGTTCTGGTGAAATTAGAGAACTAACTCCTCAGGAGTCTGCTTTCTTCTATTATTACCCATGGGCATCTACTTACATGTGCTGCTCTGGCTCTTCTGTTGCCAGTGAAGTTTTAGAGTCTTCCGCTAATCCTTTCCGTCAATGGCAGAGCGAATTCTTGGAAAAAACCTATAATGAAGCTCTTGATATGTCTGGAATCCGTGCGGTTGTTCCTACTGTTGAGGGTTGGATGGACTCCACTCATGGTGTATATGATGTTGCTAACAATCGTACCGAATGGTATTCATTTGTTGACATTTGTGCCAATAACAATATCAATAATGTTCAGATTAATGACATTAGTTATATCTATCAGGATTTAGATGCCAGTTGTGGCAATTATCAACTTTGCCCTCTTGAAATCGTTTTCCCTGATGTTTCTGCTGGTGCTGTTGCCGATGCATCTGGCAATACTAACAGATTAGACGATGATTTCTGCACCTTGAATTTCCAGATTCCTTTGAAATCTTCTAACCCTGCTGGACAGAAACGTCTTGATAAGGTTGCTAATCTTAACAATGGTTTGATTCAGCTTACTAACGATTATGTACAGCTTACTGATGGTTTCACTGCCAAGTGCCATGCCACTGCTAGCAAGATTGGTAACATCTCTACTAATAACACTGAGTTGATGAATGCTTACATGCCTGTCATTGTCCGTTTGGTTGGACAGCGTGACGCTGAATTGGCTTAAATTATTTGATAAATAATATTGTGTGCAATATTATTTACGAAAAAAAACCGGGTTGGGCTTGGTTTTTCTTGGCTGTTTGTGTTACTTGGGGAGGTGCTTCGACTTCGTCATCGGCTTCGACTTCGTCATTGGCTTAGGGAGGTGGTACGACTTCGACTTCGTCATCGGCTTCGACTTCGTCATCGGCTTCGACTTCGTCATCGGCTTCGACTTCGTCATCACCCCACAGTTGTTCCTCTGCTTGTACATAGATACTGGACATCGCAACTAACAGCACATCGGCTGCGAATTCAACAAATGCACGTGTTTCGGCTGTCTTGTCATGCTGTTCGTTCCAGCATTGAATATCGGCGATGATGTTACCGATGTGTTCATACTGGTTGTCTTCTTCCACGTCTGAGATGTCAACGATTTGTCCGGCTCTGAACTTAAACATTGCTGTTGTGGCAAGGTCCGTCTTGAAGTCTTGTGTAGCATTGTTAAGTGCTTCAAACATTTCTTCACGTTCCTGTTCAAAATCAAAGCCTGGGCGGGCATGTATATTACGTTCAATCCACGAATCATGGATGATGTCCGCAACCACGAATGCTTGTTCGCTGATGGTCATACTGGGGTTCTCAATTCGACTTGTTCTTCTAACAATGGCTGAGTTGCACAATTCGTCCTATCTGTTATTTTTTTTCAATTAAAAAATTTCTACACCGGCATATCCTTTAGCCTCATGCTTACCAGATATAGTAGACCCCATTGCATAATTCACACTGATTCAATATTATCAGTACTATCATTATAAGAGGTGGATAGTTACACATTATTGCGATTACTATTAATGTTTCCAATAGATTTGCAGGTGGACTTGTTTCGGTTGCCTTTACTCTAAATGTTCCTGTATGTTCATATATAACACTTATTTGTTGCGACGGCCACATTCCTAAATTCATTGGACTACATTCCCATCCTGATTCATTTATTGAATTGAAAACTTTTTTACACTTCGGTTTCATACCCACATACATTAAATTATCCCAAAATGTATCACATGGTGAAATTCCACCAGGCGGTATTTCTTTGGTACGACATGATAACTCATGTGGTTCAAATACAATTTCGTGTGATTGCACCGTAACGGTATTTAATACGATTGCCATGATTGCTAACTTATTCATCATCTTGTGATTATATTTGAAATGAAAATTTGTTTCAATTTTAAGTTAGGGAATAGCTTTATTAAATATATACTTTTATATATGTATAAATACACTTTCAAAACAATCATACTGGGCGATACTGGGGTTGGTAAAACGACATTATGCAATACACTTATGAGACGTCAAAATCCTCATATGCAATATCAGCCTACGATTGGTATTGATTTCAATGCTGTGATTGAAACAATATATAATAATACCACGGTGAAAGTTCATTTATGGGATACTGCTGGTCAGGAAAAATATCGTTCGATTATTAAAAGTTACTATAGGGGTACTTGTGGTGCTATACTAATGTATGATATTACTAATGTTGCAAGTTTTAATCATCTTGATTATTGGTTGAATGAATTTCGTAAGGGAGGAAATTGCCATCACCCTTATCCACATCCTGTTTTATTACTTGGGACAAAGTCCGATATTAAGAAAAGACGGAAAATTTCATATGAACAGGGACAGTCTTTTGCACTTAGGCATGGTTTAGTATTTAGAGAAGTAAATAATTATCATCGTATTGGGGTTGTTGAAGAGGGCTTTGCTGAGTTTTTACGCGAAATTTATAATAATGTTGAGAGAGAACGACGAGGTGAATATATTCCGTCAAGTGTCGGGTTGAAAAGTGAAGATAAAGAATCTACGGCATTGGTGGTTGTCACACCGATGGTTTTGTCGAATGATTTGCCTATGGTTTCGTGCAAAGGTGTACAATTGGGCGGGCGAAGAGTGGGAGAATGTGGTGGTGGTTTGAACATTGACCAAGAGGTTGTATCTCCGTCTGTTTGTACCAAATGTGACCGGGGTTGAATAGAATTCAATAAGTTGGGTGTGAGTTCTTTAAGTTGTTTATATATATATATATGTCTCATGCATTTGGTAATGGAAAACGGAACAGTTCAGGAACAGACCATGCCAAAGATTTACGGCATCAACATCAATATACTTTTGCTAAGAACTTATCAAAAGATAGATGTGGATATGTTAGAAATGATTCTGTAAATGATCAATTTACTATACGATATGATTATCTAGATAATCAATTGATTAGTCGTATACAAAATGTAAAAAATTATGATACATTGTATTCTCTTGCTCAGGGACATAATGTTTGTGAATGTTTGGGTGCTGGTGGTTCGGGGGGAGGGGATGGTGGTTCGGGAGGAAGGGGTTTTAATGTAGGCGGTGAGCTTTATTATAGACAAGAGTATAGTTCTCAGGACTTGTCTGGTATTGAATTCTATGATTCATGTGGTAACAAGATTTTTGATTCTGTTCTTTTTGATGAATGTTCTCGCAAATCTTATTCTGTTTATGATAATGTCTTTACTGGAACATCTCGTGATAAAATGTATGATAAATCACAATATATGAATGGTTTTAATTATCCTAAGCAAATTCCTTTACATATTGAATATGCTAACCCTTCATTAGTTTTATATTCTCCATTACCAAGTGTCATTTATTTGCGAGATATTGATGTTGTAAAATTAGGAAAGGTTATCGAAGAATGTTATAATTTAGAAGAAAAAATCAAAGATATTCGTGTACAACTTTTTAAACGATATGTTGCAAATATTGAATATACTGAGACCGAGACTATATATACATATGATACGATTGAGTTAGGTTCTAATATTCTTGGTGGAAATGTTATTTCTACTGTTGGTACTGACGGGACTATTGATGATGGATTAAATTTGTTTACTAATTTGCAAGTATTGAAACCTGACACTTATTATTATTATAAATTTACTGGAACCATTGTACAAGACTTGACTACCGACTATTTTAATGTTAAGGGTAAACTTAATAATCTTGTTGGTGATGGTTTTGATAATACTATTTTAGATAATGTCATATTTACTGTGGAAGATGTATCTGGACAAGGTGCGGTGACTGATGGTAGTCAGGTCGTTTTTAAACCGGATTCGATTGGTGATTTTTATTATCAAGATGGAAGTAATGATAATATTAGAGGATTGATTAATGTTGTTGAAGGTGGGGCTGGTGGTAGTGATGCATGCCTTAATTATATTATTTCTTTTGATGGTACTAATTATTATTTGGATTTCTCTGGTGCTGATGCTGGTGCGGGTGATGTTAGTGGTGCAAATGTCACAATTGATATGTCTTTTGGTGATGTTATTGTTTTCACTTTGTCAGGTAGCCTTGAGAATCACCCCTTATATATACAAAGTTCATATGGTGCTATTGATAGTACAACTGAAGTTGAAGATGCTTCTTATATTTTAGGTGTTGCTGGTAATGGATTGTCTTCTGTTGGTTTGCAAATTGTTGATTATGCTAATAATTTATATAGTGGTGCTGATAATGAAATTACTGTCGGTTTAGATCCTGATACAAATACTAATTTTACACCTATATTTGGGACTTTGACAAAAGCCGCAGTTGGTGGTGATGTTTCATTTAGTGATTTACGAATTGATTATCCTCGTACTGGTTATCGTCTTATATTTTCTAACTCAACTGGTGATATTAGTGGTTTTCTTACACCATCATTTGATGTATTAGGAGAATTAACTGCGTTACATTCTACTACGAAGAGAGAATTTTATGTTGGCGAACCTATTACAAACTTTGGTGTGAGACTTGAAAGGGCTGGAATTAATTCTTACTCACAGGCGATTTTTGAATTGTCTGGTGGTGATATTGATGCATCATATTCTTATGGTGTGGATTTTGATAAAGCTATTGTTGGAACAAATGTGTTTACTTTGAATAAGGGTTCGATTTTTGGTGATATTAGTATTAATAAAGTTGGTAATGATTATTTAATCCAGTATGATATGTCCAATACAACTGGACCCGTAATTAGTGATAATTTTAGGGTTTTTGCAAAATTGGATTTGTCAAATTCGTTAGCTGGTGATACTAGTGCAAACATTTCTATTCCTGTTGGTGAAGACCTTTCTAATTATCGTATTGATTTGCGTGATTTTTATGATAATCGTCTGGATATTCAAGGACCTGCACAAGTTTCTCTCTATCAATCAGGCGGAGTTGGTGCTGACCCTTGCAATAACTTAATTGAAGTTCGAACTATTGATATTGTTGATGGTTCTTTAACAATGCTTGACTTTAGTATCAATAATACTGGTTATGATTTCTTTATTCATTATGATATATCTCATACTGATAGTAGTAAAAATACGGATTTGTTTGATGTTTATGGATTTATTGATTTGAGTAATCAACCACTTAAATACGCCAACCGCATTATGGCAGATAACTTTGACCGTATTACTGTTAGTGTTACTGATGCTTTTGGTAATGTTAGACCTGTTACAAGTACTTTGTCGATGTCCTTGCAAGGTGCTGGAGAGGGAGGTGCTGTGCTTACTGGTGAGACTTCTACCACTACTTATGGCGGTACTGGCGAATTTAAACGATTTGATATTGGTGGTATTACACTCACGGAACCTATGGAGTTTAGTGTTAAGATTGATGGTCCATATAGTGAAAATTTGAATAGTATTGTAACCGATAGTTTTATTATATTATACACGAATTGGGATGATGCACAAGTTGATCAGGTTTTGCCTGGGATTACAACTATTAGTGGTGGTGATTATTTGATTCCTGCTGATGCTGGCTTTTCAGCGTTTGATAATTCATATGTCATTGTTAATGGAAGCGATATGTCTAATAATAGTTATTGGAAACCGAATACTACCACCAATCTTAATGCGTTCTGGATGAGAACTTTGGCATGGGATACTAGTAATGGCGATGCTGTTGCTGGGGGTATTTATAGGGCTCCGCGTTCTGAGACAGTGGGTTCTCATTATACATATGATGGTTGTGGCTATGACTTTTCTTTTAATACTTCTCTCTTAACATGGGAACAACACAAGAGTTATGCTGAGTCGGTGGTTTATGATGCTAGTGTTTATGATGCTTCTTGGACATTGACATCTGTGAGAACTGAAGCGGAAAGTGATGCAATTGCATTGGCAATGAAGAATAATCTAGATATTTCTGGGGAATCTATGGATTATTTTATTGGTGGAGAGATGTTGATTTATGATAATATTGACCCGGATTATGGACACATTTTGTATTATTGGGACATATCTGGTGAACGCGATAAATATATTTGGACTGGTGGTAAAACTATTATATTTTAATATTATATATGCCTCTAAAAACTAATAAACGTTTTCTTGCTGGTATTGTCAGTGGAAGTTATGGCTATAAAACATATGGTACTGGTGTGACTCGTAAGGCTATACCTAAGCCTAAGGCGAAACCTAGGTTACCTGGACGAAAAACTGCACAAGAACGCAGAAAAGCACGACCGAATTCATCTAGTAAGAATTCAGACAGTAAGAGTCCTGGTTCTCGTCGTCGACGTGCATCTCGTCGTTAAATTTATATATGTGAATTGATTTAAATACACTTTATGATATATATATAATATGTTTCGGGTTATCTTTTCAAATATTGTGCGTTATGAAAAAATTTATGATGGTGCTGGTGAATTTCTCGGTTATGATTACAACAATATGCTTGAACCTCCTTATATGACATTTTCTGACGAGGATGAATACCGTAACTGGTCTAGAAATCATAATAATCGACGGCAACTCATGAGAAAATGGCATTAGGGTTGGGGGCATAATAAATTGATTTTTGTTTTCCTTTCTTTTTCTTGATGTGTTATTCATGACAACTCATCAACATTCTGTAAATAAGCCTATTCAGCTTGGTCTCTGCTGCATTAATATGACACTCAGGGCTCAAAAACCTTCTATATTTATGTCTAGAAGGATGATTATGCGTTCTGTTAAAGAACAAGGCATTGATGCATTGAAATCTAAGATTTTGGAGAATTTGAATGACCTTTTGCTCATGATTGAATGGAACGAGCGAAATGGAATTAAAGTCTTTCGACTTTCTAGCGAATTGTTTCCTCATAAAACAAACCCCGACATTGAAAATTACGATTTTGATTTTGCTAAGGAACTACTTGCAAAAGCTGGTGAATTGGCTAGAAGCTATAATCAACGTCTTACCTTTCATCCCGGTCAATATAATGTTCTTGGTTCGCCTAATAAAAAAGCACTTCAAAAAACTATTGAAGACTTGGGTTATCATGCCGATGTATTAGACCTTATGGGAATGGGACCGGATTCTGTTATGGTTATTCATGGCGGAGGCATGTATGGTGATAAAGCTGCTACTAGATTACGATGGTGTGAGAATTATCGTAATCTACCTGAGAAAATTAAAAGAAGATTGGTA
>CEQY01396345.1_pt1 | contig 12681 bp, 13 predicted proteins | sample 361391 | NCBI WGS metagenome assembly CEQY01 (sample SAMEA2621075, study PRJEB7988) | marine metagenome | isolation source: saline water (ENVO:00002010), including
TAACAATATCTCCAGAATACTTAATTCCTCCATCTGCAATAAACGGTACATCATGTTTACGACAGACATCTCGACAATCAAGCAGGGCTTGTAATTGAGGGACTCCAATTCCAGCGACAACTCGAGTCGTACAAATTGAACCGGGTCCTATTCCTACTTTGACCCCATCAGCGCCAGCTTTGATTAGTTCTTCACAACCTTTTGAGGTTGCAATATTTCCACCTATAACGTCAATCGAGTTTGAAAGAGCTTTGACTTCTCTTACCATCTCAAGCACACCTTTAGAGTGCCCATGAGCTGTATCGACGACGACCACGTCAACACCTGCGCGAATCAGAGCTTCTGCTCTTTCAATTTCTTTAGGCCCGACACCTACCGCAGCTCCAACTCTTAGTCTTCCCAGACTATCCTTATTTGCATTTGGGTGTTTGATTGATTTCTCAATATCTTTGACAGTTATCATTCCCACTAATTTTTCTTCTTTATTAATAAGCGGAAGTTTTTCAATTCTATGGGCATGTAGAAGTCTTTTAGCATCATTAAGATCTATTCCCTCTTCAGCCAAAACCATATTATCTCTTGCGGTCATCATATCCCGAACTAAAGTCGAAGGGCTTTCAACATACCGAATATCCCTATTGGTAAGAATTCCAACAATCTGACCTGTGCCATTTACAACAGGAAAACCTGAAAAGCCATATCGTTTAATCATAGTTTGAACATCATCCCATGATTGCTCCGGGGAAACAGTTATGGGTTCTGATACGACACCTGACTCATAACGCTTTACTATGCTCACTTCTTTAGCGTGTTTTTCTACACTCAGGTTCTTGTGAATAATCCCAACGCCCCCCTCTTGGGCCATTGTAATTGCGGCCAGAGATTCAGTAACGGTATCCATAGCACTAGAAGCAATAGGAATATTCAGCTGAATATTTCGAGTTAAGCGGGATTGTAAATTGACATCTGAAGGTAGGACTTCTGAGTAATCCGGCATGAGTAAGACATCGTCGTACGTAAGGCCAGGCTCTTCCTGATAAAACATAGGCGTCTCCGTTTGGTTACGCTAGTTTTAGCATATTTAAAACGAAAAGGCAGCGCTAAGCTTAGTAATTCTTTTGATAATCTTTTTTGTAAGTCTTGAGGCTATCAATCAATTGATTGACTTCATTACTATGTCTTTTTATCTCAGGAGTTTTTTGTTCAAGACTTTTTTCAAAGCTACTCTTTTTTAGCTCGCGAACTAATTGATCAGCTCCACTCGGTACGGAAGCTGGTAGACGCTGCGTGTTTTTTTCTGTTCGTACAGGGGCTTGTTCTACTTTCGGTACAGTATTAGTTTTAATAGAGAGCTTAGGTTGATGCTTTTTTCCAAAATAACGAATTGATGCAGACTCGCCGGACTGAAATCCACGCACAGTTTTTTTCTTTTGAAGTCCCATATAATATTTATGAGCGGAGGCTGGTTTCCTATCTGTCGTCGTATAAATACGAATAATTTTTCCTCTTTTCTCAATAGTCTGAGTGGGAGTTTTAGTAAAACCTTCTACTACCGACGCAAGTGAGCGACCAGCCGTAGCTTGAGTAGGCTCTGCACCAGGTACGACCTTATTTAAATCTGGATTATCTAGTGTTTCAAAATTTGCAAACTTAGCTCTTAACGATTGAAAAGACTGCTTTCCTACTTGAGTAGGAGTTCTAGGAAGATTTTTTTCGTATTCAGGATCTACAATCGAAAATTGTCCTGCAGATACAGTCGTCATAAGTCTAGGTTCTAAACTATTGGCCAGTTTTATGTCTCCCGTAATAACCATGACTTGAGTTTTCCCAGAAATATTGTCAAAAGACGTCACAAATTGACCATCAATGTATTCAGCAACAGCATTAGTTGTCGTGACACTTCCGCGCCCTCTAGCAACAGTCCAAACCTGGCCATTCTTAAGTTCAATATTTTTTTTATAAACTTTAAGAAGAGTTCCTCCTGTAATATGCAGAACATCTCCTTCAGTATTTACCAATGATAAATGAGAGCTATCTTCCACCATGATATCTGAAAGATCTTCAATCTGATCACCATATTTAAGAGTGGAGGGGTTTTTCCCATTCATAAAAGAAAAAGCCTTTCCATCGATTTCAAGAACTCTTGCCACCGTTGAGGCGAAACATTCAACAGAAAATACAAGTGTGAATAAAACCAATAGATTTTTCATTATTTTCTCTTTTTGTCGTATTTAAGTGCGAGGTCGTTATAGTATTTTGAAAGAAGTGCATACTCCTGGGAGTTTCTATATTTCTTATGAAACTCATTCACAGTAGCAATAAACTTCTCTTGGTCTCCAAGATAAAAATTTGAAAGAGCTAAAAATAATTTTGCTCCTCTAAAATACTTAGATTTTTTCTTACTTGGATATTTGGAAATCAATGTCTTAAAATGTGCCTTTGACCAATCATAATGTTGCTTAGATTCATAAGCTGCAATGCCTGACTCAAATAATACTTCGTCATTTAGTAATTCTGACTTTGGATAGTGCACCGTTAAAGCATTATAGTATTGAGCGGCTTTCTCCCATTTTTTAAAATGAAACGCTTGTTGGGCAACGCCAAGGAGCTTACCTTCAGTCCATCGATACAGTTCGAATTGAACAAGATCATTTTTTACTGGTTGATAAACACTAGCGACTGTACGTCCGCTTCGTCCCATGTTCATCTCTAAGTGCTGTTTTTGCGCCTTGAGAGTTGAAATTTGGGTTTTAAGATTACTATTCTCAATCTTTAGCTGTCTTACCTGTTTGGCCAGTTCAAGAGATCGGTACTCATAGCGATGCACAGTCTCGGCTTTCTGATGAAAAGACTTCCATAAGCCAAATTCACCAGCGGTGTAAACAAATCCCAAAGTTAAGACGCAAAATAACGTTAATTCTTTCATATTCCATACCCTATTTAGGTTTTCCTCATGACTTTTTCGGATTTAAATCACATAACTTTAGAGATAATTTTTCTCGGTTATATCGAATTTTTCAGCATGCTATGATTAAAGAGACTCAAGCTTTCGCCCAAGATTGCGATAAGGTAGTCAGAGGGAGTCTTATGAAGAATATATTATTAGTTTTACTATTTAGTCTCGTAACTTTAAGTACTTACGCAAGAAAGCCAGCCGTCGAAGATTTCATAGGTGTTGAGCCAGAAAGCTATAAAACGACTCCCCCGGGCACAGAAACTCTTTTTAATTTCGAGCAAAATGTTCAAGCATTAGCCCCTGAAAGCTTTGCTGAAGGAGCAACCTTTCAAAGCTCATGGTTTGGACTGGTTGTGATTGGCGCTTTCATACTATTACCTGCCTTCATGTGGTTTGGGCTCACCAGAAATAACCCTCAAGAATCATCTCAAAACTCTCAAGATAGCATGGACCAGAAAGATCAAAATAATGTTCATGTATTAGAAGACTATAGAGAAACTGAGGAAGAACAAAACAAAAAAGCCTCTTAATGTAGAGTCCAAACTCCTCCGCCACTATAAGTTAGGATTCTATGAATCTTATTAAAGCTCACAGAGATTTCTTTAACACCATCTGAATTATAATCGATGGTGTTTACTACAAATCGCCTATTCCAATATTTGGAATAATGCTCATCTGCACTTTCACGCTCATGAAAAAAATGAGGACCTTTAGTCATACTTATTTTTTTTAAGTCACGATTTTCAATGGTAATCACGTATATCCTTGCACTGCCTTCATATACAGCTTCATCAGTATCCCCCTCATAATAATGAAGAATTAAAACATCAGCAGTTTTTGAAACTCCTAAAAGATGAGCCTTAAAGATTCCACTCCCCTTTCCTTTTGCCTCCAAACTAGCTTCAAATTTAGTATTGCCGTTAGCATCCATGATTCTGATAAAGTCGACTCCATCTTTCTTTACTGTTTGGAAAGAATCCACAATCCCGTCACGATTAAGATCAATCATGTACTCTGGACTCGTAAACTCGTATTTGAAAACAAAGTCCTTATCTTGCAGTCTTGAGAATGATCCATCAAAGAGTTGGCGGTAAAATCTCTCGTCCTGGGCTATCGCCGGAGCAACTCCCTGATGACACAGAGTGGCTATAAAAAAACCTATAAGACTTAGCTCTAAGAGTTTCATTACTCTATTGTATCTTAAAGTTGCTCTTGTTAGAATCTTAGAAAACTGGACTAAGGAACTCGGATGGAATTAAAGCTTGGATTTCTCGCTCAAGAAAATAGTTTACAAGTATTAACCCTAAATACTGAAAGCCATGAAGTAACCAACGAAAGAGCTGATCTTACTCAAATGGCTAAATTTAATCTCAATATGCTAGTCTATAGCGATGAGCTTGAACAAGTTTCTGAAAAGATCACATCCCAAAATAAATTTTTCCCAGTCACCACATTCAATCAGATCGGAAATACTCAAGCTCCTGAATCACTAGATTTTGGTAGATTAGTAGAAATGTATCATTCAATTGCAGACAGGTGGGTGATAAAAAATAATCTTAATTCAATTACTAATATGGTTCAGCTCTCAAAATATTTGACTGGTCTTTGGAGTAAAGATCGCCACGGTTTTTTTGAGGAACTATGGTATCTCATCAAAACAAATACAAAATGCTCTGAGCTCACGATCGTGTTTCACGATGTCCAAGGAGAAGAAGATAAAGAAAGCCTTTGTTATTCTCAAGTCAAAGGAGCAAAGGTCCCCAATATTCAACCAGGAACTCAGATAGAAGAAACACTGATGAAAGAATACACCAATGACTTCACAGGAGCTTTTAATGTCACAGAATTTAATGCTCAAAAAGGTCAATTGGTCGCCTGCGCGAAAATAGATATAAGCCCTATTCTCATTATGGCAAGAATGGAAGAGTTCACACCTCTGCAGGACGCTCTTATATCAGGTATTTTTAACGGACTTCAAAAAAGCTAGCTACCAAAATGTTTAAGCTGCTCTCCACCAAGCACGTGAAAATGAGTGTGGAATACAGTCTGTCCACCGTGTTTATTCACATTGCTCACAACACGAAATCCATTTTCCTCTAAATCATTATTCTGAGTAAACTCTTTTATTGCCGAAAAAATGTCCGAAAGCTGGGTCGAATCCATTTCGTTAACATTCTTTGAGTGAGACTTATGAATAAAAAGATAATGTTCCTTCGCCTGAGGATAAAGATCTTTAAATCCTAATACATGATCATTTTCAAAAACTTTCGCGCTTGGTATTTCTCCTGCAATGATTCTACAAAATAAACAATCACTCATGCTTTCACCCTTTCAATATTTGCCCCTAAGTCTTTCAATTTTCCACAGAGATTTTCATAGCCTCGATCCAAATGATAAATTCTATTGATCTCCGACTCCCCAGCTGTAACCAAAGCTGCCAAAATCAGAGCCGCAGAAGCTCTTAGGTCCGTGCACATAACGGGGGCAGGACTTAAGTTTGTTTGACCTTCAATGATAGCGGCAGAAGCTTCTAATTCAATATCCATTCCCATTCTGACAAGTTCAGGCACGTGCATAAATCTATTTTCAAAAATATTTTCTCGGACAAAAGACAAGCCATTGCTAATTCCCATCAAGGCCATGAGCTGAGCTTGAACATCAGTAGGAAAGCCAGGAAATGGTGCTGTATCTATCTTTGTTCCATTGAGTTTTCCAGAGGGAAACACTTCTATCGCATTATCATGTGTCTCTAATTTCGCTCCCATTTTTATGAGAACATCTATAACTGCTTTTATATGTTCAGGATGAAAATGCGTGACCTTAATATGAGAGTCCGTCATAAGTCCTGCGATGATATAAGTCGCCGCCTCAATTCGATCTCCTATAATAGAATATTTAATTTCTTTTGCTGGCTTATACGATTTGAAATCACGACCTTTAATAGTAATTCTTGAAGTACCTGCTCCTTGAATATCGCAGCCGAATTCTTTGAGGAAATTTGCCAAGTCCTCTATCTCAGGTTCTCTAGCAGCATTGCTAATTAAGGTTTCGCCCTCTGCCCAAACAGCCGCCATCATAAGATTTTCGGTTGCTCCCACAGACGGAAAATCGAGGTCGATTTTTGCCCCTTTGAGCCTATCTGCTTTTGCTTTTACATAACCTTTCTCGAGAATAATCTCCGCTCCTAACGCCTCCATTCCGGTCAGATGAATATCAACTGGACGGGAACCAATAGCACATCCTCCAGGAAGAGATACGACAGCTTCACCAAACCTAGAAAGTAGAGGGCCAAGAACCAATATTGAGGCTCTCATTTTCCGAACAAGATCATAATCGGCATAAGTTTTATTCACACTCGTGCAATCCACGGACTTTAAGTCCTCGATACCAGCACCTAGACTCTCTAGAATCTGCATAAAAAACTTAATATCGCTCAAACCAGGAAGATTTTTAAATTCAATTTTTTCTGGAAACAATAATGTCGCTGCCAAAATAGGTAAAGTAGCATTCTTCGACGCGGAAATTGCGACTTCCCCCTTAAGTTTTGTTGGGCCTTTAATAATAAGTTTATCCATAAAAATTCCTATTTATAGCAAATCAAAAAACGATCTCGATTTGTATAGTCCTCTAAAATCTCTGTTCTTGTAAAGTTTGAAAGTGAGAGTTTTTGTAGTGCTGCAAGGTGATCTTCATGTCCTTCCATTAAGAAAATACCTTTCTCACTAAGGTTATTCGATACTTGCTGAAACAAGTCAGAAAACCAATCATTATAGTCTTCATCAGCTAAAAAGAGAGCTGTTTGTGGCTCAAACTTTAATACCTGTTCATGAACTTCATCACTTTCTTTGATATAGGGTGGATTTGAAACAATCAGGTCAAATTTCTTATTTATACCATTTAATCTGTCTGTGCATTCTAAAGTTAATTGAGTTTCTTCAAGAATTTTGTTTTGATGTCGACTTAGATTGATAGAGGCAACCTTTAACGCAAGTTCTGAAATATCGGTTGCAAGTATTTTAACTCCCGGGCACTCCATTGCGATGGAAAGAGAGATACAACCCGAACCGACTCCAATCTCAGCCAATGTTTTAAGATTATTGTTTTTAATTAGACTTATGGCCCTCTCTACTAAAATTTCAGTTTCAGAGCGAGGAATAAGAACATCTTTATTAACAAAGAATTCTGACCTATAAAAAAATTTACTTTCCGTTAAATATTCAAGTGGAACACCAGATCTGACTTGGTCAAAAAAATCATCATGGGTATTCAAATATACTTCGTCACGATTGAGTCCGGAGTATTCTAAAAATTTTTCGCTGAAATAATTGATATCAAGACCAGGATAAAACTTTTTCAGGGATTGCTTATGAGCGTTGAAGTATTCTTTCAAATGCTCATTGACGGATTTCATATCCTATTCTTCTTGCCCTTTAAGGAGCTGAGCTTGATTATGCGCAACAAGTGCTTCTGTCACTGGGGCCAGATCACCTTCAATAATTTTATCCAGTGAGTATAAGGTCAAATTGATCCTATGATCAGACAGTCTTCCTTGAGGAAAATTATATGTTCTGATTCGTTCAGAGCGATCTCCTGTCCCAACAAGACCTTTTCTTTTCGCTGCCTCTTCGTCGTGTGCTTCTTGAACCATTCGATCATAAATTCTATTTTTAAGAATCTTTAGGGCCTTCTCTTTATTTTTTAATTGTGATTTTTCATCTTGAATGGCCACCACAGTATTAGTTGGAAGGTGTGTCACTCTAACGGCAGAGTCGGTGGTGTTAACAGACTGTCCACCTTTTCCACCAGATCTATAAACATCAATTCGGACATCATTCATATCGAGATCAAACTCAACGTCATCTGCCTCTGGCATAACTGCAACAGTAATTGTTGAAGTGTGAACACGTCCTTGAGATTCGGTCTCCGGGACCCGCTGAACTCGATGCACACCTGATTCATATTTCATGATTGAATAAACTTTATCGCCGGTGACATTGAGAATAACTTCTTTATAACCTGAGTCAGACTCACTAGCAGATACTAACTCTGCTTTAAATCCTAATGTACTCCAATAGTTTTTATACATTCTCCAAACATCGCCTACGAAGATTGAAGATTCATCTCCACCAGCACCTGCACGAAGTTCAACCATACAGTTTTTGTTATCTAGTGGGTCTTTCGGAAGAAGTAGAACTTTAAGACGCTCTTCAAACTTTGGTATTTGGCCTTCAAATTCAGATATCTCTTCTTTGGCCATCTCTCGCATGTCTTCGTCTTTCTCATTGGCGAGAATTTCTTTGGCACCTTCAAGATCTGATTTTATTTTTTTATACTCTTTATAGCATTGAACGAGTTCTTCAATATTGCTGCGTTCTTCACTAACAGCTTTAAATTCTTTTTGACGATCGTAGAGAGTGGGATCACTCATTTTTTCCGTCAACTCTTCAAAGCGTTTTACAACTTCATCAAGTTTATCAAACATGGACATGGTTAAGACTCCAGGAAATCTCCAAGAGTCGAGTTGGTGGATTCCATTGCAGCAATAGAATCAATATCAACTTCTTCAACTTGAAGAACTTTTTCAGATTTTTGTTTTAATTCATATTTTTCTTCGAGAAAAAGAACCGCCTTAATAGAAGCCAATGCAACTTCTAGCTGCTGATCATCTGGTTCCTTTGTCGTAAGTTTTTGAAGCATCATCCCCGGCATACTTAATGCTTTACAAAGAGGGTTGCCTGCATGCTTTCCTGCAAACTTTATAATCTCATATGAGATACCCGCCACTGGAAGCATAAGAGGTATTTTAATAAAGATTGCTACCACATGCTTGATATTAGGATAGATTCTCTCCGCTACAAAACCTGTACCACCTTGAGGTATCCAAGTATTAACCCAGCTCTCAACAGGTATGATTACGAATAAGACGGAAAACAAAATAATCGAGATAAAAAGAACAAAGAAAATAAAAGAGGTCCCACATCTTGGATGAAGAGTCGTGTATTTTCTTGCGTTTTCCACAGTGAGGTCTTCTCCTGCTTCAAAAGTAGAGATCGATTTATGTTCAGCACCGTGGTATTGAAATACTCTTCTAATATCAGGGATTAGACCGATAAGGCCTATATAGAGGATAAAAACACAGGCTTTAATAAAACCATCGATAGCATGAAAGGCGAAACCATCAAGATCCCATCCAAAACTGAACCATTGATTTAGCCCCTCTGTCGCTGCGTGAGGAACAAAAACGAACAGCCCCATACCAAATGCAAAACTAGTGGCAATAGTTAAATATGTCTGCCAATCAATTTTCTCTTTCGCTTTTTTTTCTGCCTCAAATTGCTCGACCGTCTTGCCTTTTTTTAAGGCTTCTGCTTTGAGCTCTTCATCCATGGCAATATTGGCTGAATAATTAAGGGAAACAACTCCATTGGCCATGGCTTCGATCAGCATAACAACACCACGAAGAAATGGCTTTTTCATGAATGATAATTTCTGAGAAATCCCGTACCATTGGTCTCGGCGAAGGCGAATTTTACCATCAGGCTTTCTCACTGCCACCACAAAAGCATTTGGAGAACGCATCATCACGCCCTCTATAACTGCTTGTCCGCCAATCGAAGTAAATTGCTTGGCCAGTGAAAGTGAAATCCGTTTCAAAATTCTTACCATTATATTAACCGTTCATTGACTCCAGGAAAGCATCATTTGTTTTAGAGTTTTTAATCTTATCTAAAATGAACTCCATAGAATCAATTGTATTCATAGGGTGAAGCACTCGACGAAGGACAAATACTTTTTGCAGGTCAGCTCCTTGCATAAGTAGATCTTCTTTTCTTGTGGCTGATTTATTAACGTCAAGACAAGGAAAGATTCTCTTTTCCATAAGTTTTCTATCAAGTTGAATTTCTGAATTACCAGTTCCTTTAAATTCTTCAAAGATAACTTCATCCATTCTCGAACCGGTATCGATAAGCGCCGTAGCGATAATCGTAAGTGATCCACCTTTTTCAATATTTCTGGCTGCACCAAAAAATCTTTTTGGTCTGTGAAGGGCGTTTGAATCAACCCCACCAGAAAGAATTTTTCCGGAAGCTGGAACAACTGTGTTGTAAGCTCTCGCCAGACGAGTAATTGAATCGAGTAAAATGACAACATCTTGACCCGCTTCAACTAATCTTTTGGCTTTCTCAATAACCATCTCAGCTACTTGAACGTGACGAGAAGCAGGTTCATCAAAGGTTGATGAGACAACCTCAGCATGAACTGATCTCTTCATATCTGTAACTTCTTCTGGTCTTTCATCAATGAGTAGGACAATAAGCTTTGCTTTTTTATGATTTGCTGCAATCGCATTAGCGATGTCCTGAAGAAGAACTGTCTTACCTGCTTTAGGAGGAGCAACAATTAAACATCTTTGCCCAAAACCCTGAGGAACAAATAGATCAATGATCCTTGTGGAGTATCCACCTGGCTCAGCTTCTAAATTAATTTTTTTATTGGGATAAAGTGGAGTGAGGTTATCAAAAAGTACGGTTTGTTTGTGTTTTTCGGGGGCCTGCATGTTGATAGTTTCGATCTTTAGTAGCGCGAAATATCTCTCCCCTTCTTTTGGAGGTCTAATCTCCCCTTTAATAGTATCTCCCGTTCTTAAACTGAAACGTCTTATTTGAGAAGGAGAAACGTAGATATCATCAGCACCCGGCAGGTAGTTATATCCTGGTGATCTCAAAAACCCGAAACCATCATTGAGAATGTCTAAAACACCTTCTCCATAAATGGCTTCGTTTTCTTCCGCTGTCTTTTTGAGAAGAGCAAAGATGATCTCATGTTTTTTCATGCTGGCAGCATTTTCAATTTCTAGCTTGCCGGCCATCTTGGTGAGTTCTTTGATTTCCTTCTCTCGTAATTCATTTAAATGCATTGGGTTAACTCCAGAATATAAATTTGGGGGTTCGTTATTTTTGGTGATATATAAGATATATCTAAATAGTGATTTAGATTCATAATAACCTGAAAAGAATTGTTGTCAAGCTTTATGGACATTAGGAATAAACGTATTCTCGCAATTGACTATGGGCGCAAAGTTACTGGTGTGGCCCAGTTCCATGCGGGCTCTGATCCCTTCCCTATTGCTTTTGGTAAAATCATCTATAAATCAGACGAACAACTTCAATCAGAAATCTGTAAAATTGTTGAAGATGAATTCATAGATATTTTAGTTATTGGGGTCCCCTATTTTACGGATGGCAATGAGTCTACTCTCACAAAGGAGATTAAATCCTTTATCGCACAGCTCAAATCGAAGCTTCAGATCCCTGTATATGAAGAGGACGAGACTCTCACCACTTTTGAAGCAGAAGAGCGAATGAAGAATGATCCTGCCTATAACTTTAAAATAGACATGAAAAAGATTGACGAACTTTGTGCGGTAATAATTCTTGAACAATTTTATAAAAACTCGCAAAACAAATAACTCTCCATTAAAATATTTCCAGTCATGAAGTTAAAACTATTATTTGCTGTAATTGTTATTGCCGTTATTGCTGTTGGAAGTGCAGTGGGATACCTAGGATATCTTCTGTATGAACCCTATATGGGAGAAGCAACAACTTTCACTGTAAAGCGTGGAGATAATTTTCCGGCCATTAACGGAAGACTTATTAAAGCGGGAATTATTAAAAGTCCCCGTGTCTTTCATCGTTACGTCATGTTTAAAGATAAATTATCATCCTTTAAATATGGCACTTACGAAATTCCTCAAGGCGCTAGTATGGAGAAGGTTCTCGACATACTTACTGAAGGTGTACCAATTTTAGAAAGGCTCACCATTCCTGAGGGAAAAAATCTCTACGAGATTGGAGATATCCTAGAGCAGAAGGATATAGTTAAAAAAGCTGAATTCGTAGAGCTCGCCAAGGATAAAAAAATCGTAAAAGAACTTTTAGGAATTGAAGCTCCTTCATTGGAAGGCTATCTTTTTCCTGATACCTATATGCTTCCCCCTCAAGTGTCAGCTAAAGAGATTATCAATATTATGGTGAGGGAGTTTAAACGAAAAACATCAAACCTTGATTTATCGGCAAGTTTTTTATCTCCTCATGAAGTCGTGATACTAGCTTCTATAGTAGAAAAAGAAACAGGAGCTGCTTGGGAGCGTCCAACAATAGCTGGAGTCTACTTAAATAGATTAAAAAAGAAGATGCGATTGCAAGCTGATCCCACGACGATTTATGGCATTTGGGAACGTTATAGAGGCAACCTTAGAAGATCTGATCTTTTAGAAAAAACAGCTTATAACACTTATAAAATGTCAGGTCTTCCTTTGGGGCCCATTGCAAACCCTTCACTCGCAGCTATCGAAGCCGTATTGAAGCCTAAGTCTCACAATTTTATTTATTTTGTATCAAAAAATGATGGAACCCACGTATTCTCTTCCACCTATGCTGAACATAATAAAGCAGTAGATTACTGGCAAAGAAACCGTAGAAATAGACAGGGTAGAAGTTGGCGAGACCTTAAACAGGACTAGAGACTTCTAGGGGCAAGGCTTAATATTCTTAAATTCATCTTGAACTTGCTGTCCAAAAAGATTGTAAGAAAGATCAACAAATGTTTCGTTTTGGACTCTCGAACTCCAGGGATTAAAAGTAAAGGTAAAGGCTTTAGTTCCTTTTTCCTCCAAAATTGAAGTTGGCTGGAGATTGGAATCTAGTTTTGAGACAAAGTTA
>CEQY01143479.1_pt1 | contig 12668 bp, 11 predicted proteins | sample 361391 | NCBI WGS metagenome assembly CEQY01 (sample SAMEA2621075, study PRJEB7988) | marine metagenome | isolation source: saline water (ENVO:00002010), including
TTTCTCCAATTATAGGTAAAATAAATGAAGATTATCTCAGTCAAGTACGCTAGTGTCAATATATTAAGCACTTTATGACAAAAGAATCAGAAAACAAAACAAACTCAATCATTAAATCATCAAGTCATTTTGGCTCTACAACCCTATTATCAAGAATAAGTGGTTTTATCAGAGATGTTCTATTTGCAAGCTATTTTGGTGCGAATGCTAATACAGATGCTTTTTTTGTAGCTTTTAAAATTCCTAATTTCTTCAGGAGACTTTTTGCAGAGGGAGCTTTTTCCCAAGCTTTTGTTCCTGTATTACAAGAGTATAAAATAAATAAGAGGGATATTTTAGTTGAGTTTATCCAGAATGTTTTTGGAAACTTATTTGTTGTCTTGTTTATTATTACATCTCTTGGCATGTACTTTTCTGAGCAGTTAATCTACTTATTTGCGCCAGGCTTTATCGAAAATAGTGATAAATACAACTTAGCCACACAAATGCTATTTGTTACCTTTCCTTATTTATTGTTTATCTCACTTACTGCTATGTGTTCGGGGATATTTAATTCATATAATAGATTTATTTTATCAGGAATTACTCCTATATTTCTCAATCTCAGTCTAATAGTTTCTACAATTTTTGCATCATCACTATTCGTTATTCCAATTATTTCACTTTCATATGGTGTGTTGGTTGCAGGTATAGTTCAACTATTAATACAAATGCCATTAATGTATAAACTAGGATTTCTTAAGCTACCAAAAATTAATTTTTCAAATACAGGATCAATAAAGATTATTAAGTTGATGGGTCCCGCAATTATAGGGACAGCGGCTGTTCAGATAAATTTATTAATCGATACAATTGTTGCTTCACTATTAATAACAGGTAGCATAAGTTGGCTGTACTTTTCTGATAGGTTGATAGAGTTACCACTGGCAGTTTTCGGAATAGCTATATCAATAGTAATACTCCCTGTACTCTCTAAACACTTTCAAAAAAAAGATAATTATCAATACACAGACACACTTACAAAATCGATTAGACTAGCTTTACTAATTGCAATTCCATCAATGTTAGGGCTAATAGTACTCTCTGGTACGATAATCTCAACACTCTACATGTACGGCAGCTTCTCATCTTTCGATGTGAGAATGACTATGCTCAGCTTAATTACATACAGTATAGGCCTACCTGCTTTTATCTTAATGAAAATACTCCTGACTGCATTTTACTCGAGACAAGATACTAAAACGCCAGTAATCTACTCTCTAGCCGGCATAAGTATTAATATATTATCTAATGCTACTGTTTTATACTTTTATTTAAAAAATCCGTTTGAGGGTGCTCATGCATTGATAGCGCTTGCAACTTCTATATCCGCTTGGATACAAGTAATTCTAATGAGTGTTAAACTCAGAAAATTAGAAATCATAAAAGATACTATAATTTTTAATATATCATCATTAAAAGTTATCCTTAGTTCAGCTATAATGTTTTTTCTAATATTACTATATGGACATATAATGCCGTTTGAAGAGGATGTAAGTTTGTATACTAGAATCATATCACTGACAATGAATATTGTTATAGGATTCCTAGTTTTTTTTATTGTCTTAAGAATATTTGGGGTCAAATTAAAAGATTACAAAATATGAATATAATTGAAAAGATTACTGGGGTAACAGATAAACCTAAAGTCATTACAATAGGAAATTTTGATGGTGTGCATAGAGGACACCAGTCTCTTATAAAAACAACAAAGGATATTTCAGTTAAAAAAAATCTAGAATCTCTTGTTTTCACTTTTTCTAAACTTCCAGAAGAATTTTTTGTGAAGAAAGATTTTTTACGATTAAATGATAATAATCTTAAATTTTCTTATATTAAAGAATTTAATATCGACACTATTTTGTCAATCGACTTTGAGGACATAAAAGATTACTCTGCTGATTTTTTTTGTGAGGAAATACTTATAAAGAAGCTTAATATGAAATACTTAGTAATAGGTCATAATTTTAAATTTGGAAAAGATAGAGAGGGTAATATTGATAAATTAAGAAAATATCATGATAAGCAGGATTTTGAATTAATCATACCTGAGCTAGAAAAATATGATAATAGAAACATAAGTAGCACTAGAGTTAGAACTCTTTTAAAAGAAGGAAGATTGTCTGATGCAAAAAAATGTCTCGGCAGAGAATATGAGTTGCATGGGGTTGTGACATCGGGTGAAAAACTGGGAAGAAAATTGGGATATCCGACTGCTAACATTAGCTTAAATCATAATTATCCTCTTGATGGCATTTATTTATCTAAAATTTTAATCGATGAAAAATATTATCCAGCTTTATCATCTGTGGGAGATAAACCTACTTACAATGGAAAAGAAAAGCTACTTGAGGTATATATTTTAAATTTTGATGAGGATATATATGGAAAATATGTAAAAGTATTTTTTTTCGAAAAAATAAGAAATCAAATTAAGTTTGATAATCAAGACCAACTAATTAAACAAATGAACGATGACCATAAATATGCAATAATCAATAGCAAAAAATATGGAATATAAAGATACATTAAATCTCCCAAAGACGGATTTTCCTATGAAAGGAAATCTTCCTAATAGAGAGCCAGATATATTAAAAAGATGGGAAGGCAGTTCCGTGTATAAGGCCTGTCTAGAGAAATCGATAGATAAAAAAAGATATATTCTTCATGACGGCCCCCCATATGCTAATGGTGATATTCACATTGGGCATGCTGTTAATAAAATTTTGAAGGATTTTATCATCAAATCAAAGATTATGTCTGGATTCCATGTTCCGTTTATTCCTGGGTGGGACTGCCATGGCTTACCAATTGAGCTTCAAGTCGAGAAAAAATACGGAAAATCAAAATTCAAAGATGATCCTAATGGTTTTATCAAAGCATGTAGAGAATTTGCAAAAAAACAAATGGACAAACAAAGAAATGATTTTGTCCGATTAGGTATTTTTGGTAGCTGGGAAGACTCATATTCAAGTATGGATAAAGATATAGAATCTGGAATTGTATCGAGTCTGGCTAAGATAATAGAAAATAATCATGTTTATTATGGATCTAAACCTGTTCACTGGTGCATAGAATCCTCTTCAGCATTAGCAGAAGCAGAAGTAGAATATAAAGATATAGTATCAAAAGCAGTCTGTGTAAATTTTAAAATTACTAATAAAGATAAGCTATCATTCATTGAAAAACTAGACGAAAATTTAGAGGTTTATATTCCGATTTGGACGACAACGCCATGGACACTTCCTGCAAATAGAGCCGTTGCGATTAATAAAGAAATAGAATATAAAATTATTGATATAGATGATAAATATCTGATTATCGCAGAAAATCTCGTAAGCTCTGTTTTGGAAAAATCGAGTATTGCTAATTATAGCGTTATCGGTAATTGTAAAAGTAAAGATTTTGATTTGATAGCATTACAGCATCCTTTTTATGAATACTCTGTACCTGTCATCGTGGGTAGTCATGTTACAGATGAAAATGGAACTGGTGCCGTTCATATTGCACCCGGTCATGGAACTGATGATTATCTGGCAGGACTAAAATATAATCTTGAAATTTTTAATCCTGTTGATGACTATGGAAAATTTGTTGCAAACTTACCTATTTTTGGTGGCATGAATATCAGAGAATCAAACGATGAGATAATTAAGCTGCTCCAGAAAAATAAATGTTTGCTTTTCTCTGAAAATTATGAGCATTCATATCCTCATTGTTGGAGATATAAGACACCCCTAATTTTTAGAGCAACACCGCAATGGTTTTTGAGTATGGATAACTCTGGGCTAAGAGAATCAATGATAAGTGATATTAAAAATATCAAATGGGTCCCTGGATGGGGTGAAGACAGGATATTTAATATGATTGAAGGAAGGCCTGATTGGTGTTTATCTCGACAGAGAAAATGGGGTGTACCTCTCCCGTTATTCTTAAATAAAGAGACAAATAAACTTCATCCCGATACTGATGTTATACTTAAAGAAGCAGCGAGTATAATCAAAAATGGTAATATTGAAGCATGGATAGATTTTGATAAATCATCCATTGTTTCAAATCTTGAGGAATACAGAGAAATTAAAGATACACTTGATGTTTGGTTTGATTCAGGTGTAACACACCATACTGTACTTAAGACAAGAGGCATAGATGAAACTGCTGATTTATATTTAGAAGGATCAGACCAGCACAGAGGATGGTTCCAATCCTCCTTAATTACTTCTCATGCAATGAATAAAAAATCTCCCTACAAAAATGTACTTACTCACGGGTTTGTTGTAGACGCAGAGGGTCAGAAAATGTCTAAATCAACAGGCAATGTAATTTCTCCTCAAAAAATTATTAAAGATAAGGGTGCAGATATTCTTAGGCTTTGGGTTGCTATGACAGATTATTCTAAAGAAATGACAATATCTGATGAAATAATAAATCGTGTTTCAGAGTCATATCGTAGAATCAGAAATACCTCTAAATTTCTCTTATCAAATATTAATGATTATGATAATAATCATATGCATGAAAAAGACATGGTACTACTAGATAAATGGATTATTTGTAAAGCTAAAAAACTTAATCAACAAATTAGAAAAGATTATGAAGATTTTAAATTTCATAAAATCATCCAAGATATTATAAATTTTTGTACATTAGAATTAGGTGGTTATTACCTAGATATTATTAAAGATAGACTTTATACATCAAAAAATAAAGGTGTGCCAAGAAAATCTGCACAAAAAACATGTAGAGCCTTAATACGATTTTTAAATTCATGGATAGCACCAATACTTACTTTTACAGCAGAGGAAGTTTATTCAAAAACTCAGGCTAAAAAAGATAGTATCTACCTCGAGGAATGGTTTGATACTCCCATGAATATGTCTGATGAGACTATTGAGATTTATGATTGTCTTTTTAAAATAAAACCTCATATATCTAGAATGATTGAAGAAGCGAGAAATGAAGGTTTAGTGGGATCTTCATTAGAGTGTAGCCTTGAAATGATTTGTAATAAGAATTTATATAATAAACTTGAGAATTTAAAAGATGAACTTAAATTTTTATTTATAGTATCTGAATGTAAAATTTTAATTGGTAATGAAACTGATAATTTCTCTATGAAAGATGGTTCAGATGAATTCTCAATATCCATATCAAAATCTAAATACAAAAAATGTGAAAGATGTTGGCATTTACATGAAACTGTAGGAAAAATTACTAAATACCCTACAATATGTCAAAGATGCTCAGATAATATCTATGGAAATGGAGAATGCAGAACTTACGCATAAGAGTCTTAACATCCCTAATTCTTATTTCATTTATTTTGATAGCTGACTATATATCGAAACAATATATTGAAGAATTGAATCAAGCAATTACGATTAATTCATTCATAACTTTTTATAAAGTTTATAATTATGGTATTGCTTTTAGTATATTTAATAATTTAAACAATACAGGTCTTTTAGTTCTTAACTCGATAATTATTATAGTTTTAATAATAATTCTTAGAGAATTATTTATCAATATAAGAAAATCAATGCTTTACATAACAGGTTTATCGATGATATTTGCAGGAGGATTAGCAAACTTAATAGATAGATTTGATAATTCTTCTGTAACTGATTTTATTTCTCTAAACTTAGGAAATATTTATTTCCCTGCAATATTTAACCTTGCAGATCTATCTATATCTTTTGGTGCAGTTGTTATAATTATTTATTTTATAAAAGAAAAAGATGAATACAGTTAAGTTTAATAGTAAAGTTTTACTTAACTACTCACTTATAAGCAACGGAAACGTCTTTGAGACAACATTTGATAAAGAACCGGTCAATATAGTTATCGGAGAAAGTGGTCTACCGCAATTGATAGAAGTTTCACTATATGGATTAAAAACAGGTGACAAAAAAGAGTATTCGTTTGATTCTAATGAAGTTTTCGGTAGATATGATGAAAAAAAAGTCCTATCGACTAATATTAAAACATTTAAAAATTACAAAGATGTCAAGGTAGGTGATATCATAGAGTCATGTGAAGATGATAAATCTTATTTTATTACAATACTTGAAGTAAATGATGATGAAATATTAATAGATTTAAATCATCCATTGTGTAACAAAAATATTCAATTCAAAGTTGAAATTATAGAGATTATTAATGATTCTGAAAAATTGTGAAATACTTTTAACAGAGCCACGAGGTTTTTGTGCTGGTGTAGAAAGGGCGATTGGTATCGTAAATCGTGCTATCGAGATATTTGACAAAACAATTTATGTAAAGCACGAAGTTGTTCATAATAAGTATGTAATAGAAGAACTCATAAAAAAGGGAGTAATTTTTATAGAATCTCTCGATGAGGTACCTGATAACTCAATATTAATATATAGTGCTCATGGAGTTTCTAAGGAAGTGTCTGATTTAGCGAATAAAAAAAATTTAAAAATTTTTGATGCTACGTGTCCTCTTGTTACTAAAGTACACTTTGAAATACATAAATACGCGAAAGAAAATACGGATGTTATATTAATTGGACACCATGGTCATCCTGAAGTAGAGGGTACTATGGGTCAATATAGATCTAAAAATGGAAAGATACATCTAATAGAAAGTGAGGATGATGTTTCTAAATTAACAATCAAGAATGAACGAGTTGCATACGTATCACAGACAACACTTTCTGTCGATGATACGGCAAATATAATAGAAAGTTTAAGAAAAAGATTCCCAAAAATAAATGGACCCAGAAAAGATGATATATGTTACGCAACACAAAATAGACAAGAAGCTGTAAAAAAAATATTAGGCTATTGTGATTCATTAATAGTTGTAGGTTCTCAAAATAGTTCTAATTCTCAACGTTTGAAAGAAATTGCCATACAACATGGGAAAAATGCATACTTAATAGATAATGAGAGTCAGTTAGATATCAATAAACTATGTAATGATAAGATTATTGGTGTAACTGCCGGTGCATCAGCGCCAGAGGATACTGTCCAGACACTAATTAAATTTCTAGTAAGTGAAGGGGCTCACATCTCCAATAAAGAGATCTCTTTTAAAGAGGAAGATGTTACTTTTTCATTACCTAAAACACTTAGAAGATAGAGATTTTATAACTCGTGAGTTGTGTTAGTATCTAAAGAATCATCAGGCTTTTTATATTCCGGGTCATTAGGATTTATAAAAATAAATTGTTTATCATTTCCATCTATTGCAACAAAATCTAATTTAGTATTCTTCAGATTTATCATAGAATTAGGATCTATTAAGATATTAATACCGTTTATCTTTAATTGTAAATCTTCCTCTTTAGACTGATCAAACCCCATTAAATAATTAAATTTACCATTATTATCTACATTAAGAGATATTCTTAAAGGCCACTCTGAAGACTCAGATAACTTAGATGTATCTTTAATCTGTTTTGCAGCTTCATCGCTTATTTCAAATATTTGTTTTACCATTTCTCCTCTCAACAAAGCCTAGAAAGTACTTTACCCAGTTAAAGCATTCAGTTGACCTTAGGTGTGTAAATGATGCCAGAACATTTTTATAAAGAAGGCCATCTTTTTTGCCATTTATTCCGTATCCTCGTTTAACATTGAATGCGTATTTGTATTTTTTTTTGTTATTTTTGACCGAAGAATAGTGAAATTCATGTGCATGGATATTTTTTTCCTTCAATTGCCAAGGATGGTTACGGGCCGCTTCCACTACTGTATATCCTCTTCCAATTGGCTTATTGTTCATATCAATATGAATATCAAAAACATTACACATTTTTGTAGTTTTATTATTAAAGCTGATTTTATTAGATAGATACATTAATCCACCACATTCTGCATACATAGGCAGGTTATTTTCAGCTGCCGCTTTTATAGATTTCTTCATTGATTGATTTCTTCCTAATTCATAAGCCTGGATTTCCGGAAAACCACCACCGATAATCAAACCATCTATGGATGGAAGTTTATTGTCTTTTATTAAATTAATTTTTTTTATTCTATGACCACAGTCCAATATCATATCTAAATCATCTTGATAATAAAATCCGAAAGATGTATCGAAAGCAACACCTATTGTTAATTTATTTCTCTTAGTAACAACTTTGCTACCATTCTTTTTTATTTTTTTATCGTGTTTTGTGGTCGTGAATAAATTTTTATAATCTATATTTTTTTTTGTAGTTGATATAATTTTAGAAACTATGCTATTTTTATTTTTCTCCTGAAATGATGGCACTAGTCCAAGATGCCTTTCATCAACAATATCCTTGATATGCGGAAAAGAGCCAATAACTTTGAAATCTGTGTGCATAGATACAGAAGCCAACAATTTGGATTCGTGTCTACTAGTGGCTACATTATTGAGTATAACTCTTTTCATATTAACAAACTTGTCAAAATTTTTATACCCTAGAAGTAAAGGAGAAATACCTCTTGTAATTCCTTGACAGTCGATTACTAATATAACTTCAGCCTTGAGTAATTTTGCTAATTGCGCATTACTGTCAGAGCCATCAGTTGAAACGCCATCGTATAATCCCTTAGTCCCCTCGATAATTCCAATATCAGTACTCATAGATTTATTTTTATACATTTTTATAATTTCTTTATGAGACATAGTGTTGAAATCTAGATTATAACAAGGTCTTTTTGAGGCAATCTTCAACCATGAGGGATCAATAAAGTCAGGTCCTTTTTTAAATGTTTGTACTTCATAACCTAGTTTGTTTGCTAATCCAGATAGCCCTATAGTAATTACAGTTTTTCCGGATGACTTTTTTGTAGATGATATTAAGAGTTTTTGCATAAATAATTAAACAGATTTACTTTTTGTATGGAATAAATTTCAAGTTAGTAATCATAATGAGAATTATTATTAGACCCAATGCTGTTCCACCAATACCTAAACCAAATTCAAATACCGAAGGAACATAACTATGGATTTGATTATCATAAAAAGATGATTCTAGAATTATATGATCGGGAAATATATTTAGTTGATATGCTTGGCCGCCAATGATAATAACTGCTACAGCAAAAAAACCTCCTATTACAATCATCATTGATGAAAGAGTTAGAGGTAAATTTCTCATATTTTTATTATTCGTCATCTCATATGCAAGTGGAATAAGCAATCCAAATCCTACTTGACCTATCCAAAACATTGTTGTGTAACCACCACCATCAAATAATATAAATAGTTCAACAGCTACATGTTTAGATATGTAAATGTTAGTAATATGATAAAGCACTAAGAAATATATATTAGCTACAAGAAAAATTATCAAGAGTCGTCTTAAACTCAATGTTATCTCATCAGATATTGGAATATTTTGTAATTTTGAAATTATTCGTAAAAGTAGATAAAATACTGCCGTACCGTAAAGAAGTGACATAACTATGAATAATGGAGCAAGTACAGCAGTTGCATAAGCTTCACGCGCAACTAAGAATCCAAATATTGAACCAGTACCAGTTGTTAATATTATTCTCCAGCCGAATGCCAGTTTGCCCATCGTTGATGAGTATTTATTCACGTTAAAATCTAGCATAGTCCATAAATAAATAGCTAAAATTACAAAGAATCCAGAGTATAGAAATATATTCCATGCGAAAATTGATTTAAAGTTATATGTTGTCATTGCAACAATAAGTCTTTCAGGCCTTCCCAAGTCGAGAACTAAAACAATTAGCCCAGCTATTAGAAATGCAATCGCAAATAAAGCAGACAATGGAGCTAGCGGTTTGTAGAGCTTTTGATTAAAAGCAGATGACATTGATGCGATATTGAGGACTCCTGATGCAATTACTATAAGAGTAACAGCAAATACATGAGGCAAACCCCAAACAATTTGATTGTTCATTCCTGTCACATAATGACCTTCATGTTCCATGTATGCTGATGAGGCCAGACCTATCAAAATAAGAAATCCCAAAGACAGGAATATTGCCCAATATAGGTATCGAGATGTTTTTAATTTATCTAAACCGTAGTCGCTCATATATTTGAATAAAAAACTTTTTGTTGTAAATTGAGGTCATTTCTTAATCTTCTAGGATTATTATTTTTAATTGCAGTAACAACCTTACTAGATTCATCTTTAAGATCACCGAAAGTAATTGCAGAATGACCTAGCTTATTGCATGCATCTTCACATGCTGTTGTTTCAGAGCCATGGTCTATTCGATTAACACATAAGTTGCAACTTTCAACACATCCTTTTCCTCTAGGAGCATTTGTGTTCTGTTTGGTGAGAGTTTCGTGAACAAATGAACGGGCTTTAAAAGGACAAGCCATCATACAATATCTGCACCCAATGCAAGTATGCTGGTTGACCATTACAATACCATCAATTCTTTTGAAGGATGCTCCTGTTGGACATACATCACAACAAGGAGGATTTTCACAATGTTGGCACATTAAAGGCATAGTAGTTATTTTATCTGTAGTTTTTTCTTTAATTTTTACTTTCCTAATCCACTGTGAATCTGTTTCTGGTCTGCCAAATCCAGTTAAGCCATTCTCTTCGTTACATGCATCTACACAGGCAGTACATCCATCTACACATTTACTGGCATCTACATGCATGCCCCAACTTTGTTTGTTCGTTACTTTAGCTGCTAGAGGTTTTTTGGCGTAACTTTTATTACTAACTATAGACGGCAAGATAAACGTTACTGCTAACGTACTTGCTGATTTAATAAGGAAATTTCTTCTACTTGGCATTTTCTTTTATATGTTGCGCAATATCCTCAATTACCTTAAGCTCATTGCTGTTTAAACTACTTGAATGATTAGGATACCGTGGTTCGGCTGCATGGCATGAAAAACAGGTAATGTTAGTGGCAGTTTTTTCATGACAATCCTGGCAAAATTGGCCCTCTGCATTAATTGGTATAGCTGTGCCTTTCTCGTCGTAAGATACATGACAATCAATACAGTTAGCCAAACTGTGATTTTTTGTTCTAATTCCATCTATTACGGTATCATCTCGCTGATGGAGCAAGAAAAGATAGTGCTCTTTTCTCATGATATTAGTAGGTTCTACACAAGCATCTTGTGAGTCTGCTTTGGATTGTCCTGGCGTTATATGTGGATTACCATCATGAGTAAATCCATTTTGAAGACCTACTATACAGATAAATATCAGTGATGATATTCTAATATGTCTCAATGTTTTCCCCTGATTTATTGTGCGACTCTTATTCGCCTAACCCCATTTTGATATAACCAGTTGGACAAACATCAGCACATATATGGCAACCGATACATTTGTTGTAATCTGTATCCACATATCTACCAAGAGTAGCCTCGTCTTTCTTAACTCTAAAGACAGCATCTTGAGGACAGTAAATAACGCAGTTGTCACACTCAAAACACATCCCACAACTCATGCATCTATTTGCTTCTTTGATTGCATCTTCTTCTGTAAGCCCAATAATTCTATCTTTCATATTGTCAATTACTTCATCACCAGTAGGTACATCCTCGCCTCTTTTTTGTCTATCAACGTGCGTAAAATGCCCTAAAAATAATTCCGTAGATGGAATAATTTCATGTGATGATCTATCCTCATAGTTGTGTAAAACATTTTTACTTTTATCTGAACCTCTATAATCATCAGGGTTTATTGGTGCTGTATAAGGTTCCGGTGCTAAATCTGTTGCTCTTAACTTATCTAGAAGATTGAAATGGTGTACATCAACTTTTGGTCTTCTTTTAAAATCATTATTTTCAAAATAACTTTTTATAGTTTGAGAAACGATAGAGCCCTGTCCTATAGCAGTGGTTAATAAATGTGGTCTAATAATGTCACCAGCTACAAAGTGACCTTCTTTTGTTTTGTGGCGATAGTAATCATCAACTTCAAAAAATCCTCTCTCATTCCCAAGTTCTTCGTAACCTTCAATATCTGGTGCTTGTCCGATTGCTGCTACAATCAAATCAGCTTCAATTCTTTTTTCTGTACCTTCAACTGGGACTGGTATATTTTTGTCATTGAACTTGCACTGAGCTACTATCATAGCTGTCGCTCTGTTATTTTCATCTTTCTCTATTTTAACTGGCATTACACCATTGAGAATTTTGACTCCCTCATGCATTGCATCATTAACTTCTTGTTCTGCTGCAGTCATTTCTTCTTTCTCGAATAAAGATGTGAGTGTTACATCTGCACCAACTTTTGCTGCTTGTTCTGATACATCTTGTGCTACATATCCATGAACAATGTTCTCTGGACTATCTTGTTTTTTCATTTGTGAAATGTGGCCTAATCTTCTTGCAACAGATACTACGTCAATGGATGTATCACCTCCACCTACGCATATAACTTTCTTTGAACCCACCTTGAGTCTGCCATCACAGAATGCCTCAAGAAAATCAACACCGGTAATGCAATTAGTAGCATCTCCACCATCAACAGGTATGGCTTTTCCATTCCAGCATCCTATAGTCCAGAGAACTGCATCATGCGATTTTTCTACTTCGTCTAGTGGAATATCTTTCCCAACTCGTTTTCCAAGAACCACTTCAATATCACCTAATTCAAGAATTCTATTAATCTCAACATCTAGCAAATCTCTTGGTGTTCTGTATCCAGGAATTCCGTATCTCATCATTCC
>CEQY01201334.1_pt1 | contig 12624 bp, 9 predicted proteins | sample 361391 | NCBI WGS metagenome assembly CEQY01 (sample SAMEA2621075, study PRJEB7988) | marine metagenome | isolation source: saline water (ENVO:00002010), including
ACGACTCCGGTTCTAGCGTAGAGGTCTACTTCACCAAAAGAATTAAAAATGATGGAGTCTTCTCCTTCACCGAAAAAGCCTCCGATCTCACTGGTACCCTCAATCGCCATTTGAACTATATTATTTGTGGTATAGACATAATCTCCCTTACCTACTAAACCACCCCTTCTCGTCGCACCTCCTGCCACAAAATTACCGAGGCCTGCAATTGAGTCAGAAACAGATCCTAAGGCACTAGAATTTTGGATAGCCATAAATCCTGAACAGCTTGAAGAACAATGTATATATCCAGCGATACCACCATGATGACTTCCGTCCACGTGGGTGTACATCACGCCTCTAGAGTTATTGATACGAAGAGCAAGCGTAATACCATCGTAGTTATAATAACCGATTATTCCTCCAAGGTTATTAACTGTATAAGAAGAATGGGGAGTCGCGAGTTCTCCAATTTGAACTTGTCCGTGGGATCCATCGATAAATACAGGTGTAGAGTTGGAAGTATCTGAGTTAACTCTTCCAATAACTCCCCCAATATTCTGTATATTGGCACTCGGATTAATTGTTAGATATCCCATGGAATCATTGATTTTAAGAGTTTTAGAAGAGCCAAAAATCGTTTCTCCAACGAGCCCCCCCATACCACCATTAGAATTGGTGGTGACATCACTAACGACTATATTACCTAATCTCACTTCTATATCATCAGCCGTTCCAATAAGACCGCCAAAAGTAAAATTGCCATCTACGGTAACTGATATCGGCATTTGATCTGAATCAAAATTAAAATTAGAATCTTCATCATAAGAATAGGGATTTACAGATAGTCCGACAGCATTTGCTGCAATCGCGGTATTTACGTCGGAAGATTTACCAATGGCTCTTCCAATCAGCCCTCCCAAAGAATGTCCGATTCCGACCGACCCTGAGGTTAAATTTACATTAACCCAGTTCTCGCGGATGAAAATATTATCCCCCACAACCGCTGCGGTTTGATCTACAATACCAATCAGACCTCCCACACCACTTGCATTATTTTGAGTTCCAATTGTGATAGAAGAATTCGTAATTTCAACTCCACTTATTGACATCTCAAAACCACTACCATTTCCGCCTAAGACTTTTGCTAAGATTCCAATATGATCTGTAGTTGAATTATCAGAAATATTAGCTTGAGTAATTTTTACATCTCTAATCCAAACTTCATCAACTGTAGATCTTATTGCTGAGAACAGTGGTTGATTGAAATTGCTTAAGGTATTTCCTTCCCCTTGGAGTTTTCCTGAAAAAACATTGGGAATAGTGGTATTACTTCCCCCAAAATCGATATTGTCTAAAAGGATATATTCAGCATCCGCTTGGCAATCCATCGAGCTAGCAACATCTGGATCTTCAACAGGACATGACCCAGCCCCTTTAGCAATATTCTCCCATTGAGCCGCACTACATATAAAGTATTGCCCTCGCCCACCATTTTCCGCACTATCGCCAGCAGCAAAAGGCTGTCTATCTTTGTCTGCTTGGGTACATTTTGGTCCCTCATTACCATCAAGACCTACAAAGAAAACTGGATCATTCGGAGTATGATAGGCTTGTCCAGAAGTTTCATCGGAGAAATCAAATTTTACAAATCCAATACCATTATCCTCCAGAGCATAACTTTTGCCTTGGATTAATCCAGTTAAAAAGTATTCTCTTAGAGGACTATTATTTGCCTGGCAATCGGCTAAACTCGCATAAGTCTTAAACTGAGTTCTAAGTTCAGTATCTCCCACAGTTAAAGGAAGATTAATACCAGTATAATTTCGATATTTTTGAGTCAATTCTCTACAGTCACTTTGAAGAAGGCTCGTCTTTCTTTTTCCTTCTGAGTCCACATCCATAATATTCAGTCTATAGGCTTGTGCGTCTCCCGGGTCAGGGCCTTCATTTCCATCACACCCAATACTAGGACCAACTGCTGGAGACTCTAAAAGAGTTGTGAGATCTCCTCCTGCCATCTCTTGAACGGCATCATTTATCCCAGAACAACTTGCAACAGCAACCCGAATAAATTCTTTTCTAGTTGTGTTATAAATAGGCGAAGAACCGATTGTATTGACTCCTTGAACCGCGTAAAAGTCAGCGCATTTTTGATGACCTAGAGAGAAATTAAGATCAATACTTCCTCCCGCTAGATTTGAATTTAGCCTGAAATCACAACTTGCTTCACCCTCAAAAATTTTATCATTGGTTCCACCTGACCATCCCACAACAAAGAAAGTCCACTTACCGTTTGGAATCTCTAATTCAACCGTTTGATTAGTGATTATCCCTTGAGAAATTCTTTGCTCTGTTTCAATATTTCTTGCTACAAATAAGACTCCACCTGGATAATTCGAATGATTCGTGAGAGCACCAACAGAAATCTTGGCTTTAGTCTTTTTCCCCTCTTGTCCACAGGCTACCAAAAAACTCAATACAATAAAAAAAGTGAAGATTTTCATACGGTTACCTATCGGCTAAACTTTCTTTGGTCTTTATTATCTCACCTAAAAAAAACCTATGCCTGAGAGAAGTCCAGAAGTTGCTGATTTTTTTGGCTTTCAAAGGGAATTTTGCCAAAACTTCTTACTCTCAAATATCTAAGAATTTGACATTTTGACATAAAAAGCTGGCTATTAAATAAAAACAATTTAATAGCTTATCATTGGCAAATCTCAGTCTTGGCTTTACATTAAGGCATGCTCAATTTAGATGGACTCAACCCCGAACAAAGACGTGCAGCAGAGGCTGTAGAAGGTCCTGTCCTTATTTTGGCCGGAGCAGGTTCAGGAAAAACCCGAACCCTCACCTATAGAATTGGGCATATGATCCAAAACTTAAGAATCAACCCAAAAGACATTCTGGCCGTAAGCTTTACCAATAAAGCTGCCATGGAAATGAATGAGAGAGTCAGTAAACTCCTAGGAAGTCGAAGAAAGCGTGGTATGACCCTTTCTACTTTTCACTCGCTCGGCATTCGAATTCTCAGAGAAGATATTCAGCACATTGGATATAATAAGGATTTCACTATTTATGATCAGGGTGATCAAATGGCCATCATAAGAGAGGGTCTGAAAAGATTTAGAGCTGAAAAAGCAGCCTTTGATAAAAAAACAATTCTTTCGAAAATTGGACTTTTAAAAAACTCTGGAATCACTGCTGATGAGTTTTCAGACACTGAATTTTTTGACCCGGATGACCCTTATGATCAGGCCACTGAATTTGTTTATCATTTCTACACCGATAAGCTTCAGTTTTATAACGCCATAGATTTTGATGACATATTATTTTTGGTAGTCAGACTTTTCGAAAAAAGACCTGATATCGCAGAAAAATATTCTCAAAGATACAAGTATATAATGATCGATGAATATCAAGATACTAATGGACTTCAATTTGAAATGGTCAGTGGACTTACTTCGACCCACTCGAATATATGTGTCGTTGGGGATGATGATCAATCTATCTATGCATTTCGAGGTGCCGATATCACTAATATTCTTAATTTTGAAAAGCAATATGCGGACACCAAAGTGATTAAGCTTGAACAAAATTATAGATCAACTTCACCCATTTTGAACCTTGCAAACTCCGTAATAAAAGAAAATAAAATTAGAAAAGATAAAACGATGAGAACAGAGAATCATACGGGAGCTCATCCAGAACTGTGGATGGCAGCAAATTCCGATCATGAATCCCAATTGATTGTCGAAGATATTCTCGAGAAGTATCAAACCCATGGAAACTTTCTTGGAGAAGTGGCCATTCTCTATCGCAGTAATACTCAGGTCCCTCCCCTAGAGGATCAGCTTAGACTAAGTCAGATCCCTTATACGATAATCGGAGGACAGAAGTTTTACGAAAAAAAAGAAATTAAAGATCTAATCGCTTATTTATCGGTCATTGCAAACCCTCGAGATGAACTTTCACTGCGTAGAATTTTAAATATTCCTCACCGAGGAATTGGTACACAAAGCCTTAAAAAATATTTAGAACAAAGTGCTCAAGAGGGAGTTTCACTTTTTGACGTTATCAAGAAACAGGCTCAAGATGATCACACAAAAAAAGGTGAATCTCTTCGCGATTTTGTAGCCATTATACATAAACACAGATCACATTTTGAAACGATGACTCTGACTCAAGCTTTAAGCTCTCTGATTGGTGAGATTGAGTATTTTGACTTTATCACCAAGTCATACGACTCCCCTAAAATCGCAGCTCGAAAAAAAGACGATGTCAGAAATTTTATGCTCTCCACGGATCGATTTGTGGATCGTTTTAGAGAAGATGCGACTTTGCAAAATTATCTTGAACGACTTCTTCTCGTTGATAATCAAGACAATAAAAATAACGAAGACGGTACTCTTAAAAATGAAGTCCAACTTATGACTCTTCATTCCTCCAAAGGCTTAGAGTTTGAGACTTGTTATCTTATCGGAATGGAAGAGGAGCTTCTTCCTCATAAAAATGTCATTCAGAATGGAGAGAATATAGATGAGGAAAGGCGTCTATGTTATGTTGGAATTACACGAGCAAAAAAGCGGCTTGTGATGACATATGCTAGAGAGCGTAAGATTTATGGAAAATATCTCAAGCGACATCCTAGTCGTTTCCTGGCCAAACACCAAGACTATTACACCAATGTAGACCGAGACAATTTCTCTCACATGACCGAAGATGAAATCGAAGAGCATAAATCTAATTTTTTCAATGATCTGCTTAGCTCGCTGGATAACGACTGAAAGATTTTATAAAGAGGCCATCCTTGGCCCAGAAGAAGCCCTTCCTTGGGCCCCCAACCTAATCCTTAATTCGTCCTACTAATCGGTAGGATACCGGATAGAACATTCCAAAACTCGCAACCATCCAAGCAGCCTTACGAGTAGTATTAACTTCTTCTATTCTTAAGTCCGAGACATTTTCAAACCCTCGGTCTTTAAATATTTTATCGAGAATGAGTTCGTGTTTTGAAGGTAGCGCTCCCCAAAGATAAAACTTTTTTTCAACTTCGAGGATAACTTCCCTTTCTTGATTTAGGTTGTAGTCAAAAGTAACTTTAGATTGATTCCCAGATTTAAACTCGACGGTAGAGCAACTTACAAAAGAGCCCACCAAAATTGCAAATGCGAGAAGAGTCTTGGTCACTAAACTTCCTATTAAATTTTCTCGGTACTCTTCTATTGTGAAAAATAAAGAAAATGATGTCAAACAGACTTAAAGTCTGTTTTGTCTCCAGACTTTAAATTTTTTAAAGCCTCAAAATGGTCCGACGTTCTTTGAGTAATTCCTTGGTAAGCAGAAAGTAAATCCAGAACGGAGTTTAGATCATTCCTGTACGAATGTACTAAAGATCGCTTCGCCATTTGAACTGCAATAGGGGCATTTGCATGGATTTTATCGATTATTTTTTTTGTCTTACTTTTTATATCATTTGCCCCTACTACGTAATTTACCAGATTTAGCTCGAGTGCTTTTTCTGCCCCTATGATTTCAGCAGTCAAAGTTAACTCCATCGCGCGAGCAAAACCGATCACTCTTTGAAGAAAAAAACTTCCTCCATCTCCTGGAATTAGTCCAAGCTTAGCAAAAGTTTCTCCAAATTTAGCATGCTCACTCGCGACTCTGATATCACACATACAGGCTAGGTCTAACCCAGCACCGATGGCAGCTCCATTAACCATAGCAATGACAGGTTTAGATAAAGAGTTCATCGCAAGAGGTATTTGCTGTATTCCAAATTGATATCTTCTTCGAAGCTCATTTGGCTCTCCCGCAAACATTCCAGACTTTTCACTCATGGATTTTACATCCCCACCGGCACAAAAATGTTTACCAGCACCCGTAATGACGATAGTCCAAACTTCACTATTTTGTTCTGCCTGATATAATTCTTCAACCAAACGACTTATCATTTCATCGTCAAAGGCGTTACTTGCCTCTGGTCTGTTGAGGGTAATCCACAAGGTGTGTTCAGAAAATTCGGTTAGTAAGCTCATAGGTTTTTCTCGATTGATTGATAGTATTTTGAGGGACTCGACTTGCCTACCTTGGAAAGAATAAATTGACTGGCCTTGGCTATGGCCTCTATATCCACACCAGTCTTTAGTCCTAACGAGTGAAAAAGATAAAGAAGATCCTCTGTAGCCACATTACCAGTGGCTCCTTTAGCATAAGGACAGCCTCCCAGACCTCCTGAGCTTGCATCAAAAACAGTAACCCCATGCTGTAGGCTCACTAAACAATTAGCTACCGCCATTCCTCTTGTATCATGAAAATGCATCGCAACTTTAGAGAGATTCACTCGATCTTTAAGAACAGAGATGTACTTATGTACTTGACTTGGAACTGCAACACCAATTGTATCGCCAATACTGACCTCATAGACTCCAAGCTTTAGAAATCTCTCTGCCACCTCGGCCAATTTTTCAGCTGACATCTCTCCAGCATAAGGACAACCAAAAGCAGTCGATATATAACCTCGCATTTTGATTCCATCTTTTTTAGCTTTTGATGCCACCTCTTCCATTCTTTTAAAACTCTCGTCGACTGAGCAATTAATATTTTTTGCGGTGAAGGCATCACTGGTTGCAGAAAATAAGCTTATCTCTTTCACTCCAGAAGCTATAGCTTGTTCATATCCAACAAGGTTAGGAACAAGGCAAGGAAAAGAAATCTTATCAAAATAACTTCTTTGGCTAAGCTCAAAGAATAATGCAGGAGCATCAGCCATTTGAGGAATCCTATCTGCTCTTACAAATGATGTCGCTTCAATTGTTTTTAAACCTGTTTTCGCGAGTAAATCTATATAACCAAGCTTATCTTCCAGGCTCAAGGTAACTTTTTCGTTTTGAAGCCCATCTCTTGGACCAACTTCAACAATTTTAATTTCTCGTTTTTTTAAGTGATCAAAATTCATTATTCAATTTCACACAAGAGGACTCCCCCTTGTACTTGATCTCCTTCTTTAAAAAATAATTCTTTGATGACTCCATCTTTATTTGCCTTAATTGTGTGCTCCATCTTCATCGCTTCCAAAATAAGCACAGGTTGTCCTTTTGATACAGTCTTCCCTTTAGTTTGTATGATCTTAAAAATCTTTCCAGGCATTGGGCTTTGAAGAGCACCTTCACCAAAAGCAGCAACACCAGACTTAACAGAGACTTTGGGTAAGGCCCTAACCTTCACTTCAAAATCATGGATAAAAACCTGCAGAGTTCCCTTTTGATCGACTTGATAAAAATAAGCGCTTAAGACTTCCCCTTTATATCCCAGCGTTATCCTATTATTCTCTTTTGAGTATACAGAGTATCTTTGAGTATCAGAGCCCCATTTTACTTCAACTCCATCGCTTCCCGCTTTCAAAACTAAAACTTCAACTTCACGACCTTCATACTCAAACCTTTTTATATGAGGAACATAATAAGAGTCCCAAACATGCTTGGTTAAATCGAGTTCGGCTACCAGAGATACAATGCAAAAATGAAGAGGATGTAATTCTTCTTTTTGAAGCTCCTCAGATTCTTCGGCTATAAAATGAGTATTTATATCACCATCCACAAATCTTTCGTGATTTAATATCCTCTTCAAATAATCACGATTGGTTTTAGTTCCACCAAAAACCACTGAATTAAGAGCATCTTGCATTGATTCAATGGCTAAATCTCGATCTTGCTCCCAGGTAATAAGTTTAGCTAGCATTGGATCATAGCTGGTTGAAATAGAGTTCCCATCTCTGTACCCACAATCAAGACGAAAGGAAACTTCTGAATCTACTTCTATTTGTTGAATTTTCCCCGTAGTGGGAAGAAACTCATTATCGGGATCTTCGGCGTAAATTCTAACCTCGATTGCATGGCCAGTTTGAGTAATATCAGACTGTTCAAAATCAAAAGCTTCTCCACTTGCCGCTAATATTTGAAGTTCTACCAGATCGACACCTGTGACCATCTCTGTTACTGGATGCTCAACCTGAAGTCTTGTATTCATCTCAAGAAAATAGAAGCTATTATCTTCAGCTAAGATGAGCTCAATAGTCCCCGCACCAAGATAGTTAATTCCGCTAGCTATTTTTACTGCCGTCTCGCACATATTCGCTCGAAGTTCATCATCAAGTGCAACAGAAGGCGTTTCCTCGACTACTTTTTGGTAACGTCTTTGAATTGAGCACTCTCTTTCAAAGAAATGAAAATGATTACCTTTTCCATCACTTACGAGTTGAATTTCAATATGCCTTGGATTAACAATATATTTTTCTAATAAAACTTGATCGTTTCCAAAGGCATTTTTCGCTTCCCGCTTAGCAGATGCAAGCGCATCTTCAAACTCTGAGGCACCATCTACTATACGCATTCCCTTTCCACCGCCACCAGCAGTAGCTTTTATCAAGACTGGAAAACCAATTTTTTCAGCTTCCTTTTTAAGAACCGTTATTGATTGATCGTCTCCATGATAACCAGGGATAAGGGGAACTCCAATTTCTTCCATTTTCTCTTTTGAAGTTTTTTTATCACCCATAAGCTCAATGGCTTCAACACTAGGCCCAATAAATATCAAGCCCGCAGCTTTAACTTTTTTGCAAAACTCAGTATTCTCGGAAAGAAATCCATACCCGGGGTGTATAGCTTGAGCACCTGTTTCTTTTGCAATCTCAATAATTCTCTCTTGATTCAAATAAGTCTCAGCTAAGCTTCCTGATCCCAAAGAAATATTTTGATCTCCGGCACTTGCATGCGGTAATTCTCTGTCGTTGAGTGCATAAAGAGTGACTGTCTCTATACCTAGATCCTTGCAAGTTTTAATAACTCGAAGGGCTATCTCCCCTCTATTTGCAATCAAGATCTTATTAATTTTCATCTCTTCCTCACTCATTCCAACTAGCCTTTCTTTTTTCTAAAAGTGCATTCATTCCCTCTTGCCCCTCTTTAGAGACACGAATTCTTGCAATTTCGCTACAAGTATATTTTTTTAGATCCGATTCATTTTTTAAATCTTTAATAAGCCTTTTTGAAGCTCGGCTTGCTACAGGGCCTGCTTGAAGAAAAGATTCAATCCAATCGTTTTTTCTTTGCTCAAAACTTTCCAAAGAACTTACTTCATGCACAAGTCCCATTTGGTGAGCTTGAGCCGCAGAAAATTTCTCTCCTGATATAAACCAAGCTCTGGCATGATTCTCACCAATTTGACCAAGACAAAAAGAGGAAATCACAGCGGGAATTAAACCAAGTCTTGTCTCAGTAAATCCAAATTTAGCCTTTTCATGGGTCAAAGAAAAATCACAGACTGAAACAAGACCCATTCCACCACCTAATGCGTGACCATTAACGGCTCCTAGCACTGGGATAGGGCAGTTATTTATAGACGCAAACATATCAAAGAGTTTTTCAGAGTCAGCCTTATTTTCCTCCTCGGAGTAATTCACCATGGACTTCATCCAATTCAGATCTGCTCCAGCGCAAAAAGATCTGCCCTCTCCGGTCAGTACGATAAGGCGAGCTTTTTCATTTTTTGATAAATTATGAAATGTCGCCGTTATCTTTGAAATGAGTTCATCGTTGAAAGCATTATGTATTTCAGGTCTATTAAGTTTAACTTCCCAGACTTTTTCTCTTATCTCACTTACTTCAAGCATATTACATCCTAAAGATTCCAAAATTTGTATCTTCGATTTCTTGATTATGAGAAACAGCTAAGGCCATACCTAGAACATCTCTTGTCTGACCAGGAGCTATAATTCCGTCATCCCAAAGTCTTGCCGTACTATAATAACAACTTCCTTCCCGCTCATACTTTTCTAAAATGGGAGCTTGAAATTCTTTAACCTGAGATTCACTCATAGGCTCTTTTTTCTGATAAGAAAGGGCATCTTGTCTAACCGTACTGAGAACATTTGCGGCTTGTTCTCCACCCATCACAGAGATCTTGGCATTAGGCCACATCCATAAAAATCGAGGGTTGAATGCTCGACCACACATACCATAATTTCCTGCACCAAAGGATCCCCCAATAATGACCGTAAACTTTGGTACATTTGTCGTACTGACTGCAGTTACGAGTTTAGCTCCATGTTTTGCAATTCCTTCTTGTTCGTATTTTTTCCCAACCATAAATCCTGTTATGTTTTGTAAAAAGACTAAAGGAATTTTTCTCTTACTACAAAGCTCAATAAAATGAGCTCCTTTCACAGCACTCTCGGAAAAGAGAATTCCGTTATTGGCTAGGATTCCAACTTGATAACCATGAATTTTTGCAAACCCACAAACTAAGGTTTCACCATACTCTTTTTTAAATTCCTGAAACTTTGATCCATCGACTACTCTTGCAATTATCTCTCTTACATCAAAAGTTTTACGCGTATCACTTGGAACAATTCCGTATATTTCTTCAGGGTTGAAATAAGGTTCAGCGGTAGCTCTTTTATTTTTTTCCCTATCATTAGCTCGATAGTTTAAATTACTAACGATATTTCTTGTAATAGCCAGTGCATCTTCTTCATCTTCAGCAAAGTGATCTGCCACTCCAGAAATTTTTGTATGAACCTCAGCACCACCTAAATCTTGCGCTGAAACCTCTTCTCCTGTAGCTGCTTTAACCAACGGTGGTCCACCTAAAAAGATAGTCCCATTTTCCTTTACAATAATTGTCTCATCGCTCATTGCTGGAACATAAGCACCCCCAGCAGTACATGATCCTAGAACTACTGCAATCTGGGGAATCCCTTTCGCACTCATTTGAGCCTGATTATAAAAAATACGGCCAAAATGCTCTTTATCAGGAAAGACTTCGTCTTGTTTGGGAAGAAAAGCTCCTCCGGAGTCGACTAGATAAATACAAGGAAGTTTATTTTGAAGCGCAATCTCTTGTGCTCTTAAATGTTTTTTTACAGTGAGAGGAAAATACGTTCCACCTTTTACTGTGGCATCGTTGGCCACAAACATACATTCAATTCCGCAGACCTTTCCAATTCCCGTGACAATACCTGCAGAAGGCACATCTTCTTCGTAAACTTGATCCGCAGCGAGTGTAGATAATTCTAAAAAAGCTGAGCCATCATCCATAATTTTTTCGATTCGCTCACGGGCCAAAAATTTTCCACGCTCTCGATGCTTAAGGACCGCTTTTTTGCTTCCACCTTGCGAGACATTCTCAACTCGTTTTTCAAGTTCAGCTTTTAGATGGAGGTGAAATTCACAATTTTCTAGGAAATCTGCTGAAGTGACATCCAGCTGGCTACCGGTAAGTTCCATGATGCTCTCTTTTCTTTATTATCAAGGTTTTACGCTCGATATCCTACCGTTTTGGTTGCAGAAACTCAATAATGATAACTTAGTCCAAGATAGTTCGGACTAAGTTGAAAAAAGGTTTGACGCAGCTCGTTTGCACTGGTCGGATAGAAGAGTTCATAGACAAAAATTCCAGCAAAATCTCCCATTGCTGCACTTATTAAAATATCTCCAGGATAATGAGCTCCATCCTCAATTCTCGCCCATCCTGCTAGGGAGGCACCAATCCAAGGAAGATAATTATGTGAGTGATCAACTTGAGGATAAAGATCTTGGATATTGTAAGTCAAAAGTCTTGCAGCATTAAATGAGTCAGATGCATGAAGGGAAGGGTTGTCTTGGTCTTTATCTGTATTAATAGGTATTGGTCTTTTAAAATTAGCTTTAGTAACAACGACTGAGTTTGTCGCTAAAAACATCGAACTTGCAGTCATACTAAAACGGTAAGCTCTATCCTCATGTGGAAAAGCTGATAAGAGACTTACTATTCGCATAGTATCCCAAAAAAAATCACTATGATGAATTCCGTTTCCACGAAAGAGTGGTTGCTCAGCATATGCATAATCCGCAATTTTTTGATCTTGTTTCGAAACGTGAAGTAGAGCTGCCCCACCTAGAGAATAGAGAAAAACTTTTGATTGATATGCTTTACGAAAAGCATTACCAAAACGATCTTTTAGACTATAAGCTTCAACCGAGCTACATAAAAAAAGCATAAAAATTAAAAAAATTTTCATGCCTCTAAGCTAGCCTGTTTCACTCAACGATAAAAGTTAATAATGATTAATTTATAATCTTAGAGCATTGTCACAAATTCTTGGATCATTTGGATCAAAGGTAGGATTTGAAATATCTTCTGGTCTACATACTCCGTATACTTCTCCATCAAAGACTTCACATTTATATCCGATCCATGCTTGAAGGCAACGTTCAGCACATGTATTATCACCGAATACATCTGTGCCAGTTAGAACATTAAAGCAAACTGAGTCCTGGCTTGGTTCATGAAGTTTTTGGCAATCGCCGTCTGTTACACATTTTTCTGATGCAAATAAATTTGTGCTGAAAAGTGCTACCGCAATGATGAAGACTTTCATAACTAATTCCTTTCTATACAGGTAGAATATCATTGCCCATATAGTTGTCTCTACCGGGAATAAAGCTCCGACTGCCCAATTTAATCGGTTAATTGCTCCCAACTTTACCTTAATTCTTAGTTCGCTTGATATTAGCGTCGGGAGTAATAATCCCAGCAAGCGTAAGCTTGCATTCTATGACACCTCCCTACTCTTGTTTCGGTAAAATTTTTGCAAGTAATTGC
>CEQY01201761.1_pt1 | contig 12621 bp, 12 predicted proteins | sample 361391 | NCBI WGS metagenome assembly CEQY01 (sample SAMEA2621075, study PRJEB7988) | marine metagenome | isolation source: saline water (ENVO:00002010), including
AAGTTTAGAAGCACCTTTAGCTCCAATTCCTTTTACACCAGGAATATTATCAGAGCTGTCACCAAGAAGAGAGAGGTAATCCATTACTTGTTCAGGATAGACTCCCATTTTTTCATAAACACCCTGACGATCGTAGGTTTTATCCTTCATGGTATCGACCATTTTTACGTTATCACCAACAAATTGCATAAGATCTTTATCACCAGATGCAATTAAAACTTCATCAAAATCTTTTTTAAATTGAACCACAACAGAACCAATAATATCGTCCGCTTCGTGACGTTGGTCTGCGAGGTTGGGAATCTCCATAACTTCAATAAGTTTATTTATCAGTGCAAATTGTGGAACAAGTTCTTCAGGTGGCGCTCCTCTATTGGCTTTGTACTCCGGATAAATTTCATTTCGAAATGATCCGCCAGAGGTATCACGAGCTAATACCACGTGAGTGGGATTATAATTTTGTAATAATTTCATCATCATGGTGAGAACACCGTAGACGGCATTAACAGGAGTTCCATCAGGTGCCGTCATGGGACGAATGGCAAAAAACGCTCTAAAAATAAAACTACTAATATCTACGACAATTAATCTTTTCATGGAGATCGATTGTAGCAGTTAATTTAAAATAGAGCTATTGCAAGGTGCCACACCTGGCTGGGTGGACGGAAACCAGGACTCACGATTTTTTCGGATATCGACGCGATTAGGATCATTTCCAATAACAGTTGTGTCTGCCATAACATCACCAAGTCTATGCCCAGAATCAAGCTTAAAGAGAAGATAGGTTTCAAAAAGTAAGAGAGGAATAATTAATAATGTGGCCATGATAAAGCCCCAAAGCGGGATGATCGCGCAAGCTAGCGGTACAATTATGGGTAAGTTTCTTATAACAGATTGTCTCACTGAACAAGGCTGTCCATCCTCTAAAGAAATGACGGAAAAGCCCATCAGGCGCTTTCCTACAGATTGTCCGCCATAAAGGGAATCGGCTAAGGAGATATAAACAAGGGCCAAGATTAATCCAAAAGGATAAAAAAGCATCGCTAAAATCAAGACAATTAAAAGGTCCACAGACTTAGCTATGAGCCTAGTAATATTAGCCGTTTTCTTGCTTGAATTAAGAAGGTATTTTCTCATTTTCATATGTACATCTATTCTACAATATTTTTAAACACTTATAAGTAGGTAAAAACAGTCATCGACCCAAAGTGTTGTACCTAAAAAAGTTAGCCCTTGGAAGTCAGATATGTTAAATTAAAAGACTATAAAAAGGGGTTGTTTATGGGTAACGCTGTAAATGTAGATAAAGCAAATTTTGAAAGTGAAGTATTAAAGTCAGACAAACCAGTGATTGTAGATTTTTGGGCAGAGTGGTGTGGACCTTGTAAAGCATTAGCTCCTATCCTCGATGAAATCGCAACAGAGGTTAATGGCGCAAAAATTGTAAAAGTAAATGTAGATGAAGCAGGGGAACTTGCTCAACAATATGGGATTCGTGGAATTCCTACTCTTATCTTTTTTAAAGGTGGAGAAGTAAAAAGCACTCTAGTAGGTAATCAACCGAAAGCCGAAATCCTTCGCAATATTAACGATCTCGTTTAAAACTTAATAAATTTTAATATTTCATGGCCATGCATCTTGCATGGCTTTATTATTTTAGCATGAGCCATCAATTTATTTCAGACGCATTAAAATCAGCCCAATCTACTCTAGAAAAATTCATCGCCGATGATCAGAACACAGTCTTGATAGAAAAAGCGATTGATACTTTTTTAACCGCCCTTAAAGGTGATGGGAGGATCATGGCCTGTGGCAATGGTGGCTCTATGTGTGATTCAATGCATTTTATTGAAGAACTAACAGGTCGTTATCGAAAAGATCGTGATCCTATCAGTGCCATTCCTATGGGAGATGCAGGCCACCTTACTTGTGTCGCCAATGATTATGGATTTGAATATATTTTTTCTCGTAATGTTCAAGCCTGGGGACGCAAAGGAGACGCACTTCTCGCGATATCAACCAGCGGGAACTCTGAAAATGTCATTAGGGCGGTAGAGATGGCGCATTCTAAAGGCATGAAAGTTGTGGGTCTATTGGGTAAAGACGGCGGAAAACTAAAGGATATGGTAGATGTACCCATTGTAGTTGATTGCCCCATCACTGATCGCATTCAAGAAATACATATAAAGCTTATTCATATTTTCATTGAAGGAATCGAGCGCACTCTTTACCCAGAGCATTACCAGGCTTAGGTTCTCCTACTAAATTAATCATGTACTGTAAGTAGGCAGAAATTAACTGTACCGTCCGGAATAATAATAGCTTACAATAGAATATATACCAAATCTTAATGAGGAGTTTACATGGAAGGTAACGAAATCACGATGATCGACCAGATTGCAGGTTTCATCCAAAATGGTGGGATTTTTATGGGAATCATCTTTGCCGTTTGGGGAATCGGGATCGCTATTGCGCTTGAGAGATTTAGAAGACTCTCCAAAGGTTTCGATGTTGATGGTGCCTCTTTTATGAATGAAATACAACGTTATGTTCTTTCCAACGATATTCAAGGGGCCATTAGAGTTTGTTCAGGAACTAGTGCAGCTCTTCCAAAAGTTTTAAAAAATGGACTTAAAAGGGCGAATCAAGGAACTGAGCAAATTCAAAACGCTCTTGATGCCACAGCATTAGAAGTTGTTCCTAAAGTTGAAAGACGACTTGGTTATCTTCAATTGATTGCTAATATTCTCACACTTTTTGGACTCCTAGGAACTATCCAAGGTCTTATGACATCATTTGGTGCTCTTGACAGTATCGATGCCTCTCAAAAGGCAGAGTTTCTATCTAAAGGTATTTCAACTGCGATGAATACAACCTTTTTAGGTTTATTAACAGCTATCTCAATTATGGTCATTCATGCTTTTTTAACTTCCAAGGCTGATAAAATCATAAATGAAATTGATGAATTTAGTGTAAAACTTCTCGACCTTCTTGGAACTAAAGAGAAATCGGAAGAGTAAAAAATGGCTTATAAACAACCAACAAGAAGAAAAAATCAAAGAGATAGAGAAACACTGAATCTGATTCCTATATTAGATTCAGTGTTTATATTTCTCTTCTTTCTTCTTATGTCTTCACAGTTTTTGAAGATCTACGAAATTGGTTCTGACATACCAATTCTCTCTGCAGCTAACCCACCTCCGTCAAAGGAGAAACCACTTGGTTTGACAGTAGAAGTGACGACAAAAGGGTTTGAGGTTTCTACCTCAAGAGGCAATATAAATTTTATTGTTCCTAAGGCTGGTGGAGAATACGATCTTGAAACTCTTCATAGTAAATTAGTGGGAATAAAAAAAGCGAATATCTATGAGAATCAGGTGATTTTCGAACCACAAGTCGATGTGGAATACCAACAGATTATAAATATGATGGATGCAATGCGGACAATGAGAAACTCTGATGACCTCCTGACTCGAAAAAATAAAAAAACGGGTATCGATGAGGTTGTTAAAGAGTTATTTAACAAAATTGTTTTTGGAAACTTAATGAGTTAATTATGGCGAGAAATAGATCAATAAGAAATAAAAAGAAGGCGAGAAGGAAAGTTGAAAATATCGATATCACTTCCCTATTAGACATTCTGGTTATTCTACTGGTCTTTCTTTTAAAATCCTATAATTCTTCAGGTGTTGTTCTCAATGTACCAAAAGGTATTACTCTACCCGACTCAAGATCAGAGACGGCTAATAATCCAGGGGTTATGATTCAAGTGGCAAAAGAGCGAATCTATGTGGATGACGAGCTTATTCTCGATGTTGAAGAGGATCTCAAGCAAAATAAAAATATCTTTGGTGAAAAAGGAAGAATGCTAGTTCCTTTGTACGATACCCTAGTTAAAAAGAAAGAAGAGATTAAAACCCTCAGTAAGCAAGTCAATATGGTGGCTGGAGTTTCTGAGGATGATGAAAATAAAAAGAAATTTACCGGAATAGCTAATCTCATCATCGATAAAACGATAAAATATTCTTATGTAAAAAAAGTGATGTATACGTGTGCTGCGGCTGGATTTAAAGAGTATAAGTTTATTGTTTTAGGCGAAGACCAATAGTTCTAATAAGTTTGTAAGACAAACTTAACCGTTACCATCACTATAATCACAAATGAATAAAAAACAATAAGCTTTTTCATCGATTGCCCTTTATTCTCCCCAAGTTATATTTGTATCATGGTCAAAAAATGGGGTCAAAAGTGCATTTTGGCACCTAGGCCGTTTGGCGTGTAAGAAAGATCGAAAAAACAATCACTTCAAAAACTTAGTTTTTAGAGATTGAATTAAAATTTAAAGGAAAAACGATTTGATAATCATGGTCAAGTTGTAGAGCAGAAAAGTCCATTTTCCAAAACTCTTGCTCCAAACACCACTTAAAGTCTTTAGGAATTACAGAGTCTGTTCGACTAATGGTTTGAACACTAGCGACTCTACCAGAACTTTTTATCACGAGTTCAGTACAAGTTTGTAAGAGTTGCTCCTTATTGTCTTGAAACTTTAAATAATGTTTAAAACAAGAGATAAGATTATCTTGTTTTTGAGACTTAGCTGAAATAACTAAATGCCTCTCCCGAACTATAACATTAGTTTCTTTGCACTCCTGACTCATTGAGACCTTTGCCAAAGGCTGCTTAGTCTTAGGTGCGCAAGCTATCAGAAAACTACAAACGCTTAGGGTAAAAACTAAATGGTTGTTTAACGTCAACTGTTCCTCCCCCTAATGGTCTTGGGAAACCGATACCTCTCAAAACTCCAACCACACATCTTTTTACAGAGTTTGGTAGAGCTGAATTTCCATCAATTCCTGCTGTCGTCACACTTCCTGAAGCTCCAATGGTAAATACCATCCGAATGATTCCAGAAACATCATTACTAGCACTTCTATCAAGTTCGCGTTGATAGCAACTTCTAAATCGCGGAATATTTTGTCTTAAAATTCTTCGAATAACATCTGGGTCCATTGAACCCAAGACAACCGTATCGGAAGGGATTCCCGCCGTATAGGTTCCAGTTTTTGTTGAGAAACCTTTGGTTCCTACCTGACTTCCAGTATTAGCAGTGGTGTTCAAGCTTCCTGAATCTCCCGAAACAGTAGCCGTTTGAATCTTCCCATTTTGCCCATTGGTTCCTGTCACTGTTGTTCCTGTCACAGTTTGTGATCCCGTTTTTGCTGTCTTAACTCCCTTAAGGGTTCCACCTTTCGCCATTAAAGTACTAATGGAGCTTTTAAAATCAAAAGATTTATAAGTATCCACGCGACCTTTATTAGTGGAAGGAAGATTAGCTCTTCTTCTATTGCTTGCTGTATTATTAAAGTTTTTAACTTTTGCTGCTTTTTTCACTAAACTTTTTGATGGCCTTCCACTTTTTCTTGGTGCTTTTTTCCCTCGAGATTTTTCTTTAGTAGGATTTTTTGCGGGTTGTTTCGCTTTTTGCCCAGCTGTCTTAGTTGTATCTTTTTTCTCATTATTTTTTTGAGCCGGATCCTTTTTCTCTTTAGTATTCTTAGGAGTTTTTGCCTTGTCTGTTTTCTGCTTAACAGGCTTTTCTTTTTCAGTTTTGGTCTTTTCGACTGCTCGATTAGTATTGATAGTTAATTTTTGTTGATAAAGAATCGTGGCGATCCTTTCAGGATCTTTTTCATCTTCTAATTTTTCATCAATCTCTAAGAAATTAAGCGCCACCACTGGCAAGATCACGATAAGTAACATCAAAAGAATATACTTTCTAAGATCTTTATCTCGTCTAAAAAATGGAGGTGTCTTCACTTTTGGAGGAGAGGCCACTTTTCTGACATAAATCTCCAAATCTCCATTTCGAAGTTTAACGATATCATTATCATTCAGATTTACACGATCAGTTTTTTCTTCAGTCACTTCATTATCTGATAGATGAAGAAGATCATAATTATGTAGTTTATGAATGAGATAATTTCCTTTATGGACTTCAATAAAGTCGACCTTCTCTTCTTTTGCCAAATAAGGAAATTCAATTTCTTTTTTACCTTTAAGCTTTCCTGAAATCTGATAGGTCGCATCACTGGCGGGAAGATAATCTACTGAATAGACTTTATCCCCGTGTAAAATAATGACTTCAAGAGATTGTTTATTAAGTTCATACTTAAAGATAGGATAGAGCTCGTCCGCATCCTCAAAGATATACTCTGAAAAATCAGACTTTGGATCTCTTGAAAGCGGATAAACAATATAAGGAATATCGTCATCTTTATCAAAGTCCATATTCTCAGGTGGTAGTTCTACAGGAGACTTCTTAGGAAGTTCCTTTTTATGAAGACTTGAATCTCCTTTTAAGGGATCTAGCGTAGATAAAACAGGAGGAAGATCTGGTGTACTGGTATAAATTCTTAAAGTAAATTCGATATTTCCAAAGGCGAGAATATCACCAGCCTTAATATCATGGGTAATGGATCTATTTCCATTAACATAGGTTCCATTTCTGGAATTCATATCATAAATTTTTACACTTGTAGGGGTTACCTCCAAAACGGCATGAACTGATGAAACGATATTCGATGGAATAATCACATCACAACTCTCTGCCCTTCCCACCAAATAGCGTCCAACAGACAGTACTGTTGTGGAAATGGTTGAACCCTGCTTACTCGGAACGAGTTGAAAAAGTTTGTTTTCAGTTTGAGTTGTAACGTTCACGCTTATAATCCTTTATAAAATTGAATCCACTGCTTTTTTCATTTGGCGGTTAAAGTTTTTTCTCTCAGGAATTTTATTTTTAAATTCCGTTTTAAAACGATTATCTATAGATAGATCACCTGGAGAACTTCTCTCGCCTTCAACATCTAATGCCTCAAAATCAAATCGTTCATATTTTTTGTATTTATAGGTCACTCTTCTCTTACCCTTGGCAAAAGCGAAACTTAAAGAAAAAGCCAGACAGATAGCTAAAAGTATTATTTTCATTTTTTCACTCCGATAAATTTTGCGACACTTTTATAATAGCTCTTCCAAAGACCTAAATCCTTAGAGTCAATATCTTCAAGAACATCCTCGGCTTTTGATTTTTTACCAGCGAGATGAAGAGCTAGTGCGTAATTTATTCCTATTTTAGGATCTTCCCAATAATCGTCGTTGATGCTTTCAAAGCTTTGAAGGGCCTGATCTGTCTTTCCTTGCATGAGATAAGAAGTTCCCAACATATTAAAAACGTCTATATCCTTTTTTGAAACCTGACTTAAAGTTAAAAGGTGACTTTCAGCCTGCTCGTAGAGTCCAAAACTTAAGTACAAATTGGCTAAGTTATATCGAGGCGTTTTACCAAAGGCTGTATTCTTTTTAGCTCTTTCAAAAGCGACAAGAGCTCTAGAAAAATCTTTATCTCTCATATACATCACACCCAAATTATTTAAAGCCGGAGCATAATCTCCCTTAAGGCCTAGGGCACGATTGTAAAAAAGAAGGGCCTTCCTATTTTTTCCCTCCAAAAGAAAACAAGTCCCTACCTGAGTCCAAAAAATAGGGTTGTCATTATAAGCCTTGTTATTGATGCGAACGAGCTCATAAGCATCAGAGAATTTCTTTTGATAACAGAGCTTTCCTATTTTCCCCATGACTCCTTTGATCTCAACAGATCCTCCATAGGTAAAAACTCTTTGAAGACTTTCTTCGTTTAGAGCGTCAGAATACTTACTCTCAACTTCAATAAATGAGTCATCCGAGCGAGAGTACTTAACCTTATTTACAGGCTTAAAATCTTCTTCTTTTATATCTTCCACATCGACAGACTTCTTTTTTGAAGTTCCTGCACAACTGACAACAAGAATTAGTAGAACAAGATATCTCATTGCTTGCCTCCCCTATCCATTAGCACCGCCGAATTTTCACCATGAAACTCCACTGGTAATTTCCCATCTTGAAAAAAGAAATTATTCTTATTAAGAATACTATTATTGGAGATAGCTCTCTTGGCTTCAACCATATATTGATTCGCTGCTGCTTCTAGCTGCTTTCCTACTTGATCGAAATCTGCCTTAAATTGCTTTACATACTCGGGAGATTTGCCATTCGGAGTAAACTCATAGACTTCCTTTGCAACTCCTGTATAAGCTTGGTAAAGCAATTTAAATGAATTGATGATACCTACACCTGAACCAACCGCCTGAACTTCATTGGCTTGCTCAGTCAGCTTAGTTAAAAGACCTAATTTCTTTTTTTGGATTGAAGCAAACCTTTCTTCCGGGAACTCGAATTTAATCAATTGCATTTGATTGTACGTGGTCTCCATAGTCTTTAACTTTAAGCTTGCAAAATAATCAAGACCTCTCATCGAGATGGAATCTTTGGATTTCTTTGCCCTGTAATAAGCTTCCCAAAGATACTTATTAAAGAGAGATACTTTATCTTGGTTATTAAATCGCAAGTGTACTGAAATCAAATTAAGGAGATCATCAATGACTTTATAGTAGACCTCTTTTTGATTTTTGAGCTTTAAAACGTAATACTCATAACGATTCCAATTTCTTTGTTCGAAGTATTCTCGCATGACTTCATATTCGACCTCTGAGATATAAGCACTTGGAACTCCGCAACTCTTCGCTGTGTTTATAAGTTTTTCAGTCTCTTGGATATGCCCATCTGCAAGATATATAAAAGCAGCATTTTTAAAGGCAGTATTTTTTCTCCTAGTCTTTCTCTTACATAATTTTGCCACTAATAATTCTGAAATTTCAGAGGACTTTTTGAAATCAAGAGCGCTAAATAAAAAATTTGCCATAGTTACAAAAGAAGTAGAGAACTTATAGACATCTGAGCCTCCCATTTCCTCTAGAGCTGATTTTGCCCATTTATGAGTGTTCTCAATATCTCCAAGTTCAAAATAGAGTGCGGCTAAATTATATTTCGCATTAACCTTACTCTTCTTTGTAGCGTAAGGGTCATCCAGGATTTTTAAATATCCCACCAAGGCGGTTTTTTTATTTCCTTTTGCCAATTGACCTTGTACATCATCAATTTGAATAGCGGTAAGAAGCTCTTGAAGCTTTTGGCGGTAATCAGGGCTTACCTTATATTTGCCAGCCTCGATATCATTAATCCAATTTCTTATTGTGATATAATCTTTTTCTTTCCTGCTAACTTCCATTAACTCAGCAATCATATTTTCTTGGGTTGGATCATCTGGATAATATTTTACAAATCGATCGAGAACTAGGCTTGCACTTCTATAGTCTTTTTTAGCTTTATAATTATTGAAGAGTCTAATATAAGCGTCTTTTGATTTTTTCCCTTTTGGATAAATTTTTAAATACTCTTCTAAAACATAGATATTCTGATTAATATTGGGTGTTCTAAAATTTCCCAAAGTTAAAATCATAGCATCCAAAGCTTGCAGTCTAAATTTGGAATTCGGCTTTTCTTTGGATGTGTACTGGTAAGTGTCCTTATAATGATCGTATGCTCTCGAAAACCTCTTTACCGAGTAGGCTGTTTCAGCTTGAAGAAATTTGTACTCGTCTGCTTTATCTTTATCGAGCTGGGCCAGCATTCCAAAATAGTCCATCGCTTGATCAGCCAGTTGATTGCGAACTTTTCTGACTCTTCGATAAGTTTTTCCAACCACTTGCCTTTGAATGAGTGCTGAGACCTTTGCCATTTGAAATTTAAATTGTCCCATTTGAGTGTCATTAAGCTTCTTCTTTTTCGCTAATTGAAATAGTTTTTTTGAAGTAAAAAGATGTTCCGCATACTTGGCATATTTTTCGTAAAGAACTAATTTTTCGATGTAGATTGAAACTAGTTCTTCATCTCTTTTTTCGTACTTTTCAGCTTGATTAAGCACTTTCTCCGCAAATGTGTACTTACCTTGATCTTTTAAACTTACGGCGATGGTTAAAAGTTGAGAGGTAAAATTCAGGCCTAATTTCTTATAGAATCTTATTCCGTCGTCAATTCGATCTGCGGTAGCGTAAAAAAGTCCTATATCCCTTTCAATTTGAGTCCGCATATCTATATATTTGGAGCTTTTCGAGCGCTGGTAGACTAACTCCATCGTAGAAATCGCTTTAGAGTAGGAGTTAATTCTAAAATAACACCAGGCTAAATTAAACGTATCCTTAGTCCACCATTTATCAGTAACATTTTTTAACGCGTCTTCGTAAAGTGGTATCGCTTTTTTATAATTTTTTTGATTGTAATAGACTTCTGCTAAAGAAATCTGTGTCTTTGTTTTCACTGTAGAGTTGCGAGATTTCCGGGTCGCTAAAGACAAATATTTACTAGCCGTTTTAGGTTTATCAGCTTCTTTGGCATTAAAGCCTAAAATATAGTAAGCCTCGCCTAGTCTACTATAATTTTTGAATCGCTTAGCAATAGTTAGAGCTAGTTTATTAGCCTCTTGAAAGTAAGAGGTTGATCTTGAAAAATATTTTCGAGTACTAATTTTTCTTCTTTTCTCAGGAGGAATTTCTAAGAACTCTTTATTCTCTTTCTCTCTATATAATCTAGCTTTTTCAAGATTTAACTCCGCCATCCTAAGTAAAAGGTCTGGATTACGAGATCCCGTTTGAGAATTTAGCCTTTGAACCTCACTAAGTTCTTCATTAATGATATCAATAATTTTCTGTCTTCTCTGTTCAACTTCATTTGCCGCAAGGCTAAACGAAATAACAAGTAAAAGTAGCAGCGATAAATATCTCAACATTAGCACTCCGACTTCAAGGCAAAGACATAGTCACCTAACTCATCTGCCCAAAATTCTCCGTTAAAATCCCAGAAATATTGTTTTTCATTTCTTTGGATATATTTAATATCCCCTCTAGACCTATTGTCTTTTTCGAAGGAATAGAGTTTGGCTTTTTTCTGTGCCAAAACCTCTAATTTAATATAGCTCATACCTTCAAAAGCTCTAAAGAGTTGAGCATAATGAGAAGTCAATTTTGAACGGATAAATGAACCTAGGATTGTTTTTTGAGCTCCGATGGCCTCTTGTAAGTTTTGAATGACATATCTTTTAAACCTATTATCTCTTTGCCCTTTTATTCTTCGGTACTCATAAATCGCACCTTTTAATTGAGACTTCATATCTTCATATACTTGCTCTCTTGAAATGCTTTTAAAGAGTGTTGCCATCAACTCAGAGGGGGCATAACGTGACTGCTCGTATCTAGAAACGAGATCATAATAGAAATCATAATTCGTTCTATACTTACGCAAGTAAGCTCTTAATTTTTTAGCATCGTCGATGTATTTGGCATAAAAGTCATCTGAAATATTTCTCGCATCCTGATAAAGACATAATCTGAGATAGGTCAAAGCATTTAAAACTTCAATTTCTGGGTTAAAAACGTGTTCAAATACAGGTGCTTTATAAGTGACTAGTTTCCCCAATGATCTATTGTAGTTTTTTTGATAATAACTATTCCAAGCTTCTTCAAATAGGATCTCAGGCCACACAGGTGATGATTTTGGAATATCTAAATATAATAGGTCACTGTCATTATAATCTGCAGCTCCAAACTTATTTCGAGCTAGGCCAGCTAGACAGTAGTCCCTGTTTAGTTTTAGCCTGTCACTGCGATTAACATTTATTCTTGCGTTACTAACCCCAATACAATCTCTAAAGGCTACACTTGCGTTAGCATAACTTTTTTCAATTGAATAAATAGAACCCAACATATTATAGGCATACGGAGAGATGGGATGATTTTTTCTTATTCCTTTAAGAAGTCTGATTGCATCTGCATATTTTTGCTCACGCATTAATTTTTTTGCATTAATATATCTCATATTCTGAGAGCTAGATCTGGCTAAATAACGACTTGGCAAGGTCTCAAACTGTTTGACTCCGACAGTTGCAATAATTTTGGAAAGAGCTCTCTCCATGGCTAAATCAAGATCTCTTGAACTGGTAGTGAGATGTTCTTTCATCAAGGGAAGTGCACTAAAATAATACCCCTCATCAACAAGCTCAAGTAGAATTCTCTTCTCTTTATTACCAGCGTTTGACTGGAAAGCCTGATTAGCCTGATTCCAACCTGCAACTCCAGTTGTCGATATAAAAGCACTCATCAAGCTTAAAATTAATAATCTTTTTGGGAACATCCTGTTCTCCTCCAGTTTAGAAAGCGTAGTTTATTCCAAAATTAAAAGTGTAATAATTATTCCAACGCTTCTCTGTATCTGTTTCTCCACTGATTGCTGAATCAGCATTTACATGCATACCTCGAAAATCAATTCGGGTACTCCAATCCTCAGTAATATAAAATCGCAAAGCCGTCATCCAGGAGACTCCAGATAAGTCCTCTTCTGTTAACTGGTTGGAATCTGATCCTGCCGTAAATTCCTTACGATTGTCAGTGGTAGAGACATTTGCTAATCCCAATCCAAACATCCAATCATAGTAAAATATTTTATTGAAAGTATTTATCTTTGAATAAAAAGGGGACCAAACAATCATCGCTGTTGTCGCAGTTTCTATTTGTCTAAAAAAGGCTACAGCGTTCTGAGCTGTAATACCCTCATACGTCTTATTCTCTTCACCTTCAGCAGTCTTATAACTAAATTCAAGACCCCAGTCTTCAGAGAAAAAGAAGCCAGCCATTA
>CEQY01051661.1_pt1 | contig 12620 bp, 15 predicted proteins | sample 361391 | NCBI WGS metagenome assembly CEQY01 (sample SAMEA2621075, study PRJEB7988) | marine metagenome | isolation source: saline water (ENVO:00002010), including
ATTTTTACTTCAGACATCCCTGAATTTTTTGCAAGATTAATTTCATAGTCTAGTTCAGTCCATAATGCAGAACATGAATATGCAAATACAGAGCTTGTCATCAATGTAAGTATTAGTGTTATAATAGTTTTTTTCATTTTTTTCCTTTCGTTTTATGATTTAATTTTATTTAAAAATTTATTACCCCATTCGTCTGAACCTTCATCAGATCCATCACATTCTTGAATCTCGATAATTTGATTAGCGCCTAATTCTATAAGTTTTTTATTAACCTTGTTGCCTGCACCACAAAAAATTTCATGAGATCTATCTCCTAATGCACAAACACTATAATTTAATTTTGAAAAATTCTTATCACTCTTTTCTAAATCTAACCAAAAATCATCACCATTTGTCGGTAAATCTCCTACACCAGTAGTAGACGTAATAATTGCAACATTTTGCATTTTTTCAAGATCATTCATTGATACATCATTCAATTCTAATAAATTAGTTTGAAATCCCATATCTGATGCTTTAGTCTCAAAATTTTTAGCAACATCCTCTGCTGTTCCAGACATAGATGCCCAGAGTATATTTATTTCATTTGCCATTATTTGATTGCCCTTACTAATATTTATTCTTGACTAAGTTTTTTTTCTTGAGGAACAGTTTTATCTGTTTGGGTTTCTTTTCTTTTTTCAAGAATATCCGCAAAACTATGATTAACGTCTCGATGACCAGCTTCATCATCTCTTATAACTCTTACAACATCTTTTAAAGTAGCATGTAAAGGTAGATTCCAATAATTGATTGCAATTTCTGGTGCTGGTTGATCTTGAATTTTTCCTGACTCTAATTCATTTAAATAGTCTGTATAGCTAACTACTGCCTCTTCTTCGAAATAACCAACAATTCTGTGCGCAGTTTTAGGTGATACAATATAAATAAATAAGTACATTATAATAAAAATAAACTGAGCCATCATAATAATAGCTCTTTCTAATAAAGTTGGTTTTGCAACCTCTATAAATGTCATTAAGTGCATTCTTTCATTAGCTGCTTCGTCTAATAAAATTTTAATCCAACCTTTATCGTCCTCCATTTTTCTTAGAGATTTTAAGTGCAACAGCATACCTCCAACCATACCAGGGACTGCTGCAACAGTTTCTAATACTACAGCTCTATGGCCATATCTTTTCTTAAAGAAAGTATCGGCTAAAAATCTTAAAAACTTCGTAAAACCCAATGCTACTCTGTCACTGAAGTTTTTGACTTCGTAATGCTTTTTTAAATTATCCATATTATCAATATGGATATTTTTTCAGTTTTTGCGAGTTAAACAAAAAAATTGTCTACAAAATTGGGTTTATTTTGGTTGATTATTAAAGCTGATATTATGCGACAATCTGCAGATAATACTAAATTTTCTAGGTAGATAAATAGCCTGATGTTTATAGCTATGAATAGATTTAAAATAGTGCTTGGTAAAGAAAAAGACTTCGAAAAAGTTTGGAGAGAAAGAGATACACATTTGAGTAATGTAGAGGGCTTCAAGGAATTTCATTTAGTAAAAGGTGAGACGAATGAAGAATATTCTTTATATGCATCGCATAGTGTATGGAGATCTAAAAAAGATTTTATAAACTGGACTAAATCTGAAGCATTTAAATTAGCACATAAAAACGCAGGACAACATAGAGATTTATATCTAGGTGCTCCAAATTTTGAAGGTTTTGAAGTAGTAGTTTAGTGATATGTTTGAACAAGCTGTAGTTTATTTATCATCAGCAATTCTTGCAATAATGATTTTTTTTTCATTTATTGTTGCTCCAGTTACTTTTACATCACTTGATGAAGATAATGCCCGAAAATTTATAAGAAAAATATTCCCGTATTATTACAATGTGAACTTATTTTTAAGTATCATTTTAACTTTAGTATTCATTATATTAAAATCGTATCAACTAAATTTTTATTTAATTTTCTGTGTTACGGTTCTGTTTGTAATTTCAAATTATGTATTAATGCCACTAATCAATAAATACAGAGATGAAAAACAAGAAAAGAAATTTAAATATTCGCATATGCTATCTGTAATTATAAATTTCTTACAAATTGGACTTCTACTTATTATAATTATTTAAAAAATTTATATTTAAATATCAATCTTTAATTCTCCAAATTATCACTGGTGCAAATGTTGCCGTAATAAATGACAAAAATAACAGCGATTGAGAAAAAAAATTTGGAAATAAGTTTGTTGGAAATAAAATTCCAATTAATATTGATTTAGAAAAATCTGGACTTGGAAACAACAACAATCCAGCAAACAAACCAATCAAAATTGAAACATAAGCTTTTTTTTCTGAAAAGGATTTAGAATAAAATCCATAAAATATACTAAGTGCAGCTGCACAACAAAATAAATCAGCCAATAAAAATAAGTACAAAATACTAAATCCTTTTGATGCAACGAATAAAGATATTAAAGATAACAAAATAATAATTTGTTTTGATAATAAATCGTAATTATTACTTTTAATTATTTTATTACCATCAACAATTATCAAACTTGAAATTGCATTGATTATTGTATCAATACTACTAATAGTTAATGAAACTGCCAAAAATATTATTATTATTGAGATAGTTAAAAATTGATCCTTGAGTAATAACTGAAAAAAAGCAAGATCTGGATTTGAAACTTGACCTGCAGATATTGCCACTAGACCTGAAAATCCCATAAAAAAAACTACAGGAATGATGATTATAAATGAAATAATTAAACTTTTAGTTAAAACTTTTTTGTTTTTTGCAGCATAAACACGCTGCCAATTTCCTTGATGAAACAAATTTGTAGCCGCTACAGCTATAAAAAATGTTAGTCCTGCAGTGAAATTAGGGAGATAATCAAAAGATAATAAGTGAGGTTTTGTTTCTTTTATAAAATTAAAATTAAAGTAACTTAAATTAAAGTTAATAAGGAAATTAAAAGATATTATTAATAATAAAATTAAAATAATAAATTGTATATTATCAGTGAAAATTGATGCTCTTAATCCCCCATATAATGTATAAATTAACGAGCTAATAATAATTATAAATGCCGTAACCCACAAATCTGTCCCAGAAATGTATTTAATCAATAAAGAAACAGCAGTAACTTCCGCAATTAAGAAAATTGTCATATAAAATATAGATAATAGTAAGATAAGTTTAAAAAGACTTTTTCCATATCTTAGTCTAATCACCTCAATTAATGTTCTGCCTTTTGGATAAATACTTCTAAATTTGTTACCTAAGTAAATTAAAATAAATAATGGGAAAGCTGCTCCTAAAGCATATCCAATAACTGCTCCTATCCCGCCCCAAGTTGCAGCTGAGGCTGGACCAAATAATATCCACGCACCTAAAGCAGATGCTACTAAACTTGATGTCAAAGAGAAAGTTTCTACAGATCGATTAGCTAATAAATAATTATTTAATCCTTTAAACTTTTTTGAATAAAATAATCCAATTATAACAAATGAAATTGATATAACTATTATTAGTAAAATTGATGATGATTGACTTAAAAAATATAAACTATTCATTTTTCCCTTTCTGAATTACCGGACAGGTTCAAAGAGTATTTCTCAGTCCAAATGGACACCCCTAAAAAATTTATACATAATTTATTTTTTTTTTAAAGATTTAAATTAAAAAATCATACATTAACTTAGTACTTGTTAAAAAGATTAGACAATAAATTATGTTATAAAACAATGTTTCCTCTATTATTTTTAATAACTTAAAACCAATATAAATTCCTAAAATTGATAATGGAAATAAAATTATAGAACTAATTATTGTTTTAACATTCATCATCGACAGTTGAATGTAAAGTGGAAGTTTAATTAAGTTTACAAAAGTAAAAAAGATAACTCTTGTTCCAACATAAATTTCTTTTTTCATTCTTAAAGGTAATAAATAAATACTTGTAGGAGTTCCACCAGCGTGGACACAAAAAGATGTAAATCCTGCGATTGATGTAAATATTGATCCTTTCAAAAAATTTTTTTTTTTAGGTATTATTTTATTTTTTTTAAATAAAAAATAATGAGCAGAAAATAAAAATCCCATTAATGCAACAATAAATTTTAATAAATCCTCAGAAAAGTATGAGAATGTGAAAGATCCAATTACTATGCCAACTGCAGCTGATGGAACTATTAATTTTAATGTATCAATATCATAATCCTTCCTAAATCTATACATGGCAATAAAATCAGAAAATATTAAAATTGGTAAAATTATCGCAAGTGCTTCTGTTAATGACATTGAGAGTGTCATTAGCGGAATTGAAATCAAAGCAATGGATCCACCTAAACCAGATTTAGCAATACCAAAAAGAATTATAGCTGGAACTACAGTTATGAAAAAAAGTAGGTTTATTTCCATTGATTGCGATGTTTTGAACGAAACATTAATTTATTTCTAAATATCTTTAAATATTCAAATTAGGAAGTTGTTTTTTTATTTAGTCATATAATAATATTCCAATAATAAATGAAGCAATTATTACAAATATTAAAATTATATAATTAATTTTAATTTTAAATTTATTAAAAAAAAATTCCTCAACTTTTTTCCAAAATATAACTAAAAGTAATAAAGCAATTACTGGAATAATAATTTTTAACATTTAAACAAAATAAACTAATAAGATTAATTTTTAAATTGTTTAAATAGTGTTAAAAATTAATTTCTTTGCATACAACTTACTATCTGTTAATCACACGGAATGGTGGATAAAAATTTTGGTTTTGGTACACAAATAAGAAAATCTCCATTTTTTAATGCTACAGTAAGATGGGGTGCTAAAGGATTTTCTGTATATAATCATATGTATATTCCTAGGGATTTTGGAGATCCTGAGCAAAATTTTTGGAATTTGATTGAAAAAGCAATTCTATGTGACGTAGCTGTTGAAAGACAAGTAGAAATAACAGGGCCAGATGCTTATAAGTTTGTTCAAATTCTTACACCAAGAGATCTGTCAAAACTTTCAGTCGGGCAATGCAAATATATTTTAATAGTCAATAGTGATGGTGGAATTTTAAACGATCCTGTTCTTTTGAGATTAGAGGAGAACCGTTTTTGGCTATCTTTAGCAGACAGTGATATTCTATTATGGGCACAAGGAGTTGCTGTGAACTCAAATCTAGATGTTAAAATTTTAGAGCCAGATGTTTCTCCTTTACAATTGCAGGGACCTAACTCCAAAAAAATTATGATAAAATTATTTGGCGAAAGTATAAAAGATTTAAAATATTATTGGTTAAAAAATTATAATTTAAATGGCATCCCATTAATTGTATCAAGAACAGGTTGGTCAAGTGAACTTGGCTATGAATTATATTTACAAGATGGGTCAAAGGGTGATGAGTTATATGAAACGATAATGGAAGCTGGAAAAGAATTTGAAATTAAACCAGGTCATACATCGTCTATTAGAAGAATTGAAGGTGGAATGTTATCTTATCACGCTGATGCAGATATTAATACCAACCCTTACGAATTAGGTCTTGATAGATTAGTGAATTTAGATAGTAAAATAAATTTTATTGGCAAGAAAGCATTAAAAAATATCAAAGAAGTTGGTGTTGCAAGAAAACAAGTCGGTTTAGTATTAGAATGTGAACCACTTTTAGGACCAAATACAAAGTTCTGGCCAGTTTTAAATGAGGAAAATATCAAAATTGGAAAGATTACATCTGCGATTTATTCACCAAGACTAAAAAAAAATATTGCACTTGCAATGATTGATATTCATTACACAGCAATTGGCCATAAATTAAAGGTAAAGATAGAAAATGAAATTATAAGTAGTACTATTGTCGATAAACCATTTTTTGATCCAAAAAAAAGTTTAGTAGCTAGTTAAAAATTATATAAGAAATTAAACTCACTAGTAAAATTACTATAATCCAAATTGATAAATTTTTTAAAAATTGTTTTAAATTTGAATTTGTCTTAATAAATGCTGGTAATACTAATATTAAAACTGCAATTAGTGAGATAGCAGGTATTAATTGTTCTAAATTCAAATTATTTATTGTTTAATATTATATCCTTTTTTAAGTAGTACAGATACTGCTGTTACACACATAATAAGAAAAATAACCATACAAGTTATACTTATCCATATATTAAAATCAGAAACACCATAAAAAGAAAATCTCATTCCATTAATTAGATAAACAACTGGATTAAAATAAGTAACTGTTTGCCAAAATTGAGGTAGCATGTCTAGGGAATATAGACTTCCTCCTAAAAAAACCATGGGTGTAATTACTAGAGTTGGGACTATAGACATTTGTTCAAAATTAGAACTCATCAATCCAATTAAAAAGCCAAATAGTGCAAAAGTGAAAGCCACAAGAACTAGTAGAAATATCATAAGAAATGGATACTTAACTGAGACATCTACAAAAAATAATGATGTGATAAATATAATTACACCAACTATTAAAGTTTTAGTTGCTCCGGCGCCAACAAAAGCTAAAACAACCTCAAAAGTTGAGATTGGTGCTGCCAATATCTCATAAATAGTTCCATTAAATTTTGGAAAAAATATTCCAAATGAAGTGTTGCTGATTGACTGAGTTAACAAAGTTAACATTAATAATCCAGGTACTATGTAAGAACCATAGCTGATACCATCAATATTTTTTACATAATCCCCAATTACTGAACCAAAAACGATAAAATAAAGAGAGGTGGACAAAACAGGAGAAAGTAATGATTGATATAGAGTTCGTCTAAAACGATCCATTTCATGAAAATATATTGCTTTTAAAGCATGAAGATTAAATTTCATTATTTTCCTTTACTAAATTTACAAATATTTTTTCTAATGTATTTTGCTCAGTTTTTAAGTCCCTTAGTTTTAAGCCTGCTTCTCTTAAATCTTGCAGTAAATTTGTAATCCCAGTCCTTTCTGCTTCAAGGCTATAGGTATATATTAACGACATTTGATCTTGTCCTAAAACTAATTCATATTTAGATAATTCTTGAGGGACTGAGAAAATTTTATCCTGTAATTCAATTAAAAGTTTCTTATGACCCATTTTTTTAAGTAGCTCCTTTTTATCTTCTACAACTACAATTTCTCCCTGATTTATTACTGCAACTCTATCAGCTATAGCCTCTGCTTCTTCTATATAATGAGTTGTTAAAATAATTGTTACACCACTTCGTCTTAATTTTTCTACAACCTTCCACATATCTTGTCTAAGCTCAACATCTACTCCTGCGGTTGGTTCATCTAAAAATAAAATTGAAGGTTCATGAGATAATGCTTTGGCAATCAAAACTCGCCTTTTCATTCCACCTGACAACTGTCTTAATCCAAGATCTTTTTTATCCCATAAACTTAAATCTCTTAAAACTTTTTCGATATGCTCTGGATTTGGAGATTTTCCATACAAACCTCTAGAGTACGAAACATTATTAAAAACAGTTTCAAATTGTTCAAGAGTAAGTTCCTGCGGAACTAAACCAATCCTAGATCTTGTTTCACGATATTGCTCAATAATATCATAACTATCTACAGTTACATTTCCTGAACTAGGAGTAACTATCCCGCAAATGGTACTAATTAAAGTAGTTTTACCTGCTCCATTTGGGCCTAACATTGCAAGGATTTCTCCTTTTCTAATATTTAAGTTAATTTTTTTTAAAGCCTCAAAACCATTGCTGTAAATTTTCGATAAGTTTTTAATTATTATTTGATTTTCAATCATTAAAGTTGAAAAATATATAATTGTTAAAAGAATTATTACAAGAAATTAAGGTTTATTTAATATTATTATTACTTATTTTATCTGCTTTCTTAAGTTTAGCTAATGGCAGGCTATATTATATTTTTTTAATCTCCAATAATTATAAGGCCATGGTGTTAAAAAACCTATTACAAGCATAATTGGAACAACCCACCAAGTTAGTACAGCCCCACCAGTAAGAAAAAAATCTGTGAGATTCATTGTCACTTCCATACTAATCATTGAGATAAAGCTCATACCGAATGCAGTCTGAATTGCATTTTTAACAGTAAAATTCTGTCTGATTAAAATTATAGTCTCAAGTATTATACTTGTTATCAATCCATTTAATATTGCTAATAGCATTATATATAAAACAGGAAATGGGATTTGGGTTATTTGAAAAAATAAAATTGTACCTAAGTCTCCTATTGAACATCCTAAAAGACACCACCCAGTATTTGCAGCACTTCGACGCCATGTGTGTTTGCATGACCAAACAATTCCAACGCTTTCAGAACTCATTTGTTATGATCTGTTCCCTTTTATTAAGAAAAACAAACCGCCTATGAATAAAAATATCTGAGAACTAGTAAACAATGTTTTGGTTATAAACCAATCTGGATGAGCAACTATAAAAATACCTGTCATCAAAATAACAATATTTAAACCAATTAAACGAGTGATTATATTGCCAATAGGATTTTTCAAAAAACCACTAAAAATTAAAATAATACCTGAACTAAGCTCTGATACAGCTACAACAGAAGCTATGAAAGGTGATAAACCAAAATAATCTATCAAACCTTCCGGTGGTAATGGGAATTTACCATAACCATGAATTATAAAAGCAATTCCAATTGCAAACCTTAAAAATAATGATGCAAGGGCTTCAAAGTTATCAAAAAAACTATTTATTTTTTTTATCATGACTAATTAGAATCTTATATTTAGTTTAAATATACATTATTAATAATATTTTAATTACAACTGTTTATTTTAATAATATTGTAATTTATTATTTAGTGAGGTTTTCTGAACTTGCTATGACATGTATTGCAATTTTGCCACATATATTTTTTTAAAGTACCTCTAATATCTTCAGCTTCTTCGATCAAACTAGCTAGCTGAATTAAATCATCAGCAGACTTTTGCATCAGCAAGTTAAACTCATCTTTATTTTGCCAAATTGTCGGTAGTGACTGAGTGCCAAATCCCTCTTTAGTATTTTCAGGAAAATATTTTAAAAGCTCTATATAATTTTTTTGCATGTCTAGCATAAATTTTTTTGCATCCTCAAACTCTAAATCTTTAGATAATATGTCTACTCTTTTTGCAGTTTTATAATTTTTACTAAAAAGTGCTTTTCTGCCTTTAATTATCTGCTCTATACTTTCCTCAGAATGCGCAATAAAATTGGCGCTAAAAAATGAAGCAACAACATAAATAATTAATAAAATTTTATTTTTCATAAATATAGATTATGAGAGATGTTAACATTATACAAAGATATAATATTTCAACAAAGCTTTTCCATTGGATGAGTGTCATAGGTCTAGTCATTCAAATACCTCTTGGTTTTTATTTAGTGCGACAAGAATTTTCTGATTTTAGAATAACAATTGAAGAAATTCACGTATTTATCGGAATTGTAATTTTTTACATTACTTTATTGAGACTTTTATTCAGACTTTTTTTTAAATCTCCTGATGATCCAATTGAGGCATTTTCAGGTCAAATGATAATTGCAAAATTAAATCATTTTCTATTATATTTAACACTTCTAACAGTCACTTCTTCTGGGATATTAAAAAAGTTGTTTAATGGTGAAAAATTAAATTTTGGGATCACTGAAATCAAACTAAAAACAAATTTTGATTATGCTGATTTGAGTTATGATGTGCATATATACTCAAATTATACTTTAATCGCTCTGATATCTTTGCATATCTTAGCGGCATTGTTACATACTTTTGTTTTTAAAGATAATGTTATTAAAAGAATAACATGACTAAACTAAAATATTTATTATCTGTAATTTGTTTTACTTTTTACTCATTTTCAAGTTTTAGCTTTGAAAAATCTTCTAATTTTTCTTTGAACGAATTTGATAAATTAAATAATCAAGGAAAAACAATTATAATAAATTCTTGGAATGAATGGTGTTCAGTTTGTGCAACCCAAAGCTCTATTTTTAAACAAGCAAAAAAAGATTTTCCTGAGTTTGAGTTTCTTTTTTATGAACATGATAAAAATAAAAATATAAGCGAAAAACTAAATATAAAGTTTTGGACTACTATAGTGATTTATAAAGATGGCAAAGAAATAGCTAAGGAAATTGGACTAAATAATAAAGATGATATTTATAATTTATTAAAAAAAGGAATTTAAATTATTCATTTCTAACTAATGGATAAACTTTAGGACTTAAATATTTCAAATTAGCAAATATAATTAGCATCAAAGTTACTAATGCAATTGAAAAAGATATATTAAGAAATATTGTAAAATCAAACTCCCAATTTAATTGGAATATACTCTCGATTATATATTTTGATGTAATAACTGCAAAAAAAGTTGAGAATAAAATAATAGAAATAAAATTTATTATAAACTCTATAATTGAGGAAAATATAATTTCTTTTTTTGAAAATCCTAAAATTTTGAAAACTAGGTTTTGATATTGTTTTATCTTACCTTGTACCATAATGGTGCTTGAAATTACGATAAGACCAATAACAATTGTTACTGCCGAAATTAAAGTTACAGCAATGAACACTTTATTTAATACATCTGTTACTTTGTTTAAGTAATCTGATATTTTAATCATTGATAAACTTGGAAGAACTTCAAGCATTTTAATTTCATCAAACTTTTCGATATTATCAAATTTTGCTGTTGCCAGGTATTCATGAGGAATGTTTTTTGCAAATTGTGGATTAAACAGCATAGCAAAATTTATGTTTAGATCTCTATAATCTACTGCCCTAAAGTTAACAATTTCACCTTCTATTTCTCGACCGTAAATATTTAATGTGAATATATCCCCTAAATTTATATCTAAATCTTCTGCAACTTTTGCATCTAAAGAAATTTGAAGTTTATTAGGTTTAGTTGGATCCCACCACTCACCTTCAGTTAAAGGATTGTCTTTCGGAACCTCATCTACCCAGGAAGATCTACGATCACTTCCGATCACCCAATAACTATCATTTTCTGGCTTAATATAGCTGCTTGGATTAACGCCATTAATTTTAATAATGCCTGATGATACCATAGGTACAACTTCAATATTAACATTAGGATCCATGCTTATAATATTTTTTTCAAATATATTTTTCTGTTCATTTTGAATTCCAACAAAAAAGTAATCGGGTGCAATATCCGGTATTGATCTTGCTATTTCTCTTTGAAAATTAATTCCAACCAAGGCAAGTGTTAAAAGTAAAGTTACTCCTAATCCAAGTGACATAATTGTTATTGGAGTAATACTTTTAGCTTGAGTAATATTTTTAATAGTAACTTTTAATGAAATATTTGAAGTGGATTTAAATTTTTTTAAAAATAGAATAATAATTTTTGAAAGTAAAAAAAATACGATTAAACAAATAAAAAAAGCTACGAAATATCCAATACTATAAACAGGTCTTTCTGATTCAGCGCTAAATAATAATATTAAAATAATTAATAAAATTAGACTTAAAAAAATTGATTTTTTTGAATAATAAAATTCTAAATTTTGAAATACATTTCTAAATAAATTTGATGCTTTTACTTGATCAATAGAATTTATTGTGGGAATAGAAAAAATTACCAGTACTAATAATCCCACTAAAAATATTTTTAAAAAATTTATTATAGAAAAAACCGGGGATACGCTCAATCCAAGTCCATCTGACAAATATTTGTCTACAATTGGAACAATTAAAAAACTTAAGCAGTAAGCAAATGTCGTAATTATTAAAAGTAATATTAATAGTTGGAGGTAATATAAGTTTTTAATATTTCCTGAATAAAATCCTACTGCTTTTCTAACTGCTATAGACATGTTATTTTGATTAATAAAAGATAAAAGAGTGTTGGCGATACCAATACCTGCAATTAACATCGCACTTATTGATACTAAAGATAAAAACTGTGAAAAATTATTAATAATTCTTTTTAAACCACTTGCAGAATTTTCTGGATATCTAAGTTGTACTTTTTCATCATCTTTAAATATGTCCTGAATTTTTTTTTCAATTTTTCTAGTATCATCACTTTGATTAAATTTTACTTTATATTCATAATTTAAAAAGCTACCAATCCCATTTAATTTCAAAGTTTCTAATGTTTGTTCGCCAGCAAGTGCCCAATCACCAAAGGCTACAAATCCACTCACATCTGGAACAGATTTTACTATTCCAATAACAGTAAAAATTTGATTTTGAACTTTTATTTTATCGTTAATTTTTACATTGAGATTTTTCGACAAACTTTCATTAATTAAAAGAGTATTTAGCTCTCTATACATTCTATCAAACGACCCAAAAGGTTCATAAATAACAGAACCATATAATGGATAATTTGTATCAACAGTTTTAATCCTTGTAAAAAGTGATTTGTTTTTTTCTCTATCTATTGTTGAGACCATTGTGCTGAACTCAATCATTTGGGATACAGTTGCAAACTTTTTTACTTCATTAATAAGTTTAAGATTTCCTTTGTTACGATTATAATCAATTTCAAGATCACCTCCTAACAATGCTTTAGCATTATCATTGAGTTCTTTTTTCAAACTATCCTTAATAGTGAAAATAGCACTTAATATAAAAAGACTTATAAAAAGAGTAG
>CEQY01010322.1_pt1 | contig 12615 bp, 8 predicted proteins | sample 361391 | NCBI WGS metagenome assembly CEQY01 (sample SAMEA2621075, study PRJEB7988) | marine metagenome | isolation source: saline water (ENVO:00002010), including
GTAAGTTAAACCTACCATTTCTTTAGCAAGTCCTAATAGTTGAGCAGTGTATCCATATTCATTGTCATACCAAACATATAATACACATTTATCTCCATTTACTATCGTAGCAGCGGAGTCGATGATACCGGCATGCCTATCGCCCACGAAATCAGTAGAGACAACTTCTGGAGAGTTGGTAAATCCAATTTGTTCTTTAAGATCAGAGTGAAATGCTTGTTGTCTCAAAAAATTATTTAATTCGTCTAAGCTTATTTCTTTTCCTAAATGCAGGTTCATAATCGCTAAAGACACATTTGGAGTTGGAACTCTAACTGCATTAGCGGTCAGTTTACCTATTAATTCAGGTAAGACTTGTCCAACGGCCTTCCCAGCTCCAGTTTCTGTAATTACCATGTTTAGGGCAGCACTCCTACCTCTTCTCTCTTTTTTATGAAAGTTGTCTATGAGATTTTGATCATTAGTATAAGAATGAACACTCTCAATATGGCCTGAAATGATGCCGAACTCGTCATTTAAAACTTTGAGCGTTGGAACAATAGCATTAGTAGTACAAGATGCAGCCCCTAAGATGTCATCGTTATCAATTATTTGATTATTTATTCCATGGACAATATTTTTTATACCATCTTTTGCCGGAGCCGTTAAGAGAACTTTTGAGATACCATTACATTTTAGATGAGTTCCAAGCCCTTCTTCAGTTCTCCATACTCCTGTATTATCAATTAAGAGAGCTTCATTAATACCGTAAACAGAATAGTCAATATCCGCAGGGTTGTTAGCATAAATAACTTTTACCTCATTACCATTTATGATTAATTTTTCTTCCTCCTCTACAACACGAACCGTTCCTTTAAATGGACCATGCACAGAGTCTGTTCTCATTAAATTTGCTCTTTTTATTAAATCTCCGTCAACTGCTTTTCTCACAACTATCGCTCGAAGTCTTAAGTTGTCTCCACCACCAGAATCCTCAATTAACATTCTGGTTAAAAGCCTACCTATTCGGCCGAATCCATAAAGAACAACATCTTGAGCCTGATCTAAGATAGACCCTTTTTTTCCAATTAAGTCTTTAACAGAATTTTTAACAAAATCTTCTAGGGAGAGCTCTTTATCATCAAAAAGATAGGCAGCTGCAATTATTCCTATATCTACTTCAGCAGGTCCTAATTCCAAATCACTCAGCGCAACTATGACCTGATAAGTTTCAAATTCACTAAGTTCATTATTTTCAGTCTCACGAACGAATCTATGAGCGTTCATTATTTCCGATACAGAAAGATTAACTAATTGCTTACCATACAAAAGAAGATGAACATTATCTCGATAAATACGCCCAATCATTGGTAACATTTCTTCAGCTAGGGCTTGCCTATATTGAAAATCTCCAAAAGGATCTTTGGGAAGATCAGGACGAATTCTTTGATCAGGTTGCTTTTTTTTCATTAAAGAGATGAGTATTTCTTGAGATGATAATCGGTATTTCCAAAAATTGTGCCGACTGTGGTTAATCTTTTAAAGTAATGCCCCACATTTAATTCATCGGTCACACCCATTCCGCCATGAAGTTGAACAGCTTGCTGACCGATAAACTTTCCAGCTTTTCCAACCTGATATTTCAGTCCTGAAATAGCTTTTTTCGCATCAGATGCTCCTTCTTCATGCTTCATAGTTGCCATATACAAGAGAGATTTGCACTGTTCATACTCCATGAACATATCTACCATTCTGTGCTGTAGAACTTGGAATTTGCCAATGGCGGTTCCGAACTGCTCTCTAGTTTTTGTATACTCTACTGTTGTTTTGTACAAAACTTCCATTGCGCCTACTGCTTCGGCAGAAATAGCCAATATGGCCTTGTCAATAGCAGAATCAAGTAATTGGAAACCGCCATTAACCTCACCCACTATATTTTCTTTAGAAACAGTTACATTTTCGATATTAATATCAGAAGCTCTTCTTCCATCAACTGTTTTGTAATTAGTTTTCTCTATTCCGTCACAGTCTGAATCTATGATAAATAGAGTGATACCATCCTCATCTAATTGTGAACCAGAGGTCCTTGCGGAAACAATTACTTTATTAGCTGAAGGTCCATTCATGACCACAGACTTGTAACCGTTTAAAATATAGTTATCTCCCTCAGCTTTTGCGACCGTGACTACATCAGAAAGATTAAATCTACTCTGTGGCTCAGCATAAGCTAAAGCCAAATGCATTTTACCCGCAATAGCTTGTTCAAGAATTGAGGATTTCTGCTCCTCCGTCCCATGATCATCAATCAAACTAGCGGACATAATTACTGTTTCAAGGAAAGGTTCAACTACCAAACCCTTTCCAAAAGCTTCCATAATAAGCATTGACTCTATGGATGATCCTCCAAAACCTCCGCTTTCTTCAGATACGCTAATCCCAAGCCAACCAAGCTCAGCAAATTTCTGCCAGTTGTCATCACCAAAACCAAGATCAGAATTTGATAATGATTGTCTTGTTTCCCAGTCGTATTCTTTTTGAACAAACTGGTCTACCTGATCTTGAATCAAAGACTGCTCTTCATTAAAAGTAAAATCCATATTTATAACCCCAATATCGCTTTTGAAATAACATTGCGCTGAATCTCATTACTGCCACCATATATCGAAACTTTCCTATAGTTTAAGTAATGTGGCATGACTGGAGCAGCATAGTCAGGTCCTACATTCTCGTTCGAGCCAATTTCAGTTTCTGAATAAAATGGATGGGCGTAATAAGCTAACATTTCAACAAACAATTCGGAAATAGTCTGTTGAAGTTCAGTCCCTTTTATCTTTAGTATCGAAGACTCTGCTCCCGGAGAGCCTCCTTGAGACATTGCAGCAAGGGTTCTAAGCTCCGTAAATTCTGTTGCAGTAAGCTCGATTTCGGTCTCTTCAATTTTGTTTCTAAATTGTGCATCTTCTAGCAAGCTACTCTCTCCAAGCGGTATATCAGCCGATAGTTCTTTCAGCCTTTTCAATTCTCTTTTCAGTGCTGCTATACCTGCAATTCCACTTCTTTCGTGGGCCAAAAGAAATTTAGCTATATTCCATCCTTGTCCTTCTTCTCCCACTAAATTCTTTGCAGGTACTTCTACATTATCGAAGTAAACCATGTTTACTTCATGAGAACCGTCAATGGTGATTATGGGTTTTACTTCTATGCCTGGGGTTTTCATATCTATGAGTAAAAAACTAATTCCTTCTTGTTTAATAGGTGTTGTTTCAGTTCGAACAAGACAGAATATCCAATCAGCATGTTGTGCCAATGTAGTCCAAGTTTTCGTACCATTAACAATGTACTTATCTCCATGCAATTCCGCTTTTGTTTTCAAGGAAGCTAAATCGGAACCAGAACCAGGTTCAGAATATCCTTGGCACCACCAAACTTCACTATTGAGAATAGATGGAAGGAATTCATTTTTTTGTTCTTCAGTACCAAAAGAATAAATTACTGGACCGCACATACCCATACCAAAGGGAATAGTTGTAGGTGTATTTGCTTTTGCGAGTTCCTCTTGAAGTATATACTTTTGGGTGACAGAAAGTTCGTCCTGATTTGTGTACTCAGAAGGCCAATTGATTGCGAACCAACCTTTGTTATTGAGGATTTTTTGCCACCTAACAATTTCTTCCTTCTCGAGTGGTATTCTTTTATCTTGTTTTGCCTTGATATCTTCTGGATAGTCTGTAGCTAAAAAATTTACAACTTCTTGTCTAAAGTTGATATCTGATTCTGAAAATTTTAAGTCCATTTCATTCCTGTTTAATAAAAAAAAAATAATTATACACTTCAATATATAATTTTCTTTTTTTTTAGAAAAAAAGCAGACAATTAAGTGGTAAAAATCATCACATCCTCTACAGATATATCTGATCTGGGAATATACTCGTCCAAAAAAAAATTAATAGTCACAAAAGATGCATACTCTGCGTCCACAATTTATGAATACTCTAAGAACGCAGAAAATGTCATGCTATTAGAAAATTCTGAGTTACTGCCATATGACTTTTTCTCAACGGCACCTAAAATTCGGGCTAAAAGAATATCGGCGCTTTCATCCTTCTTGAAATTAAATAATGGTACTTTAATTACCTCAATCGCTACTGCGCTCTCTCCTGTCCCTCCTACCAATCATTTATCATCGCTTAATCGGTTATCTGTTGGGGATGAATTCGAGATAGAGAAAATCAATCGAGAGATAACTAGAGATGGTTACCTAAGAGAAGACTTTGTTACACAACCCGGGCAATATGCTCTGAGGGGTTCTGTGATGGATATTTTCCTGACGAGCGCTCATAAGCCCATAAGAATTGAGTTTTTTGATAATAAAATAGAAACCTTAAGGAGTTTCAATCCTGAATCTCAAATTACCGAAGAAAAAATTAATGTAATAGATTTACTTCCTTCATATGAATTTCCTCTAAACCAAAGATCCGTAGAAAAATTTAAACAAGAATGGAGGAAGAAATTTGATATATTTGAAGAGGATTCTGAAATCTTTAAACGCACTACAAAATTAAAATTTGCAGAAGGTGTAGAGATTTATGCTCCTCTATTTAATGGTCGGAAAACAACTATTCTCTCTTACTTAAATGATGTAGATGAGGTTTATATACAAGAAGGCACATCTCAAAAAGCTCAAGAGTTCGAACAAATGGTGCACAACAGATACGAAGAATATCGTTATGACACTAAGAGGCCGCTACTTGAACCTAGAGACCTATTTCTAGAATACTCGTCTTTCACAAATAATTTGAAAGGTGCTATTCCTTTTGATCTTTTATTAGAAGTTAAAAACGAAAGTGAATTTAAATTATCTGAAGTTGATAAAAATGAAAAAGCAGATTTGTCAAAGTCAAAAATGCCTAATGAGGGAGATCTTGTTGTTCATCTTTCCTATGGAATTGGAAAATTTGCTGGTTTGAAACAATTAAGTACTTTTGTTGGAGTTAGTGACTGCTTAGAAATTATTTATAAAGATAATAGTAAAGTTTTTGTACCGATAGAAAATATGAACTTAGTTTCAAAATACTTCGGACCAGTAGATAAGGATTTGGATTCTTTAAGCTCGACCAAATGGAAAAAAAGAAAGGATAAGGCATTAAAACAAACATTTGATACAGCAGCTGAACTACTTGAAGTTCAATCAAAACGAAATTTAACCTTGGGGCATTCATTTTCAATTGATCACGATGATTATGAGAATTTTTCTAAAAGATTTCCTTATGAAGAAACATATGATCAAAAAAGAACTATTGAAGAAGTAATAGATGATATGACGTCTCACAAGCCCATGGACAGATTGGTTTGTGGAGAAGTTGGCTTTGGTAAAACCGAGGTAGCAATGAGAGCTGCCTACATTTGTGCATTAAATAATAAACAAACTTGCTTATTAGCGCCCACTACTTTACTAACCTCTCAACATTTATCTAGTTTTATAGACCGCTTCAAAAATACCGGGGTAAACATAGCTGCTTTATCAAGAAATATAAGCAAAATTCAAAAAAATCAGCTCTTAGCAGAATTGGAATCTGGCGAAATTGACATTGTGATAGGAACACATGCCTTGATTCAAGGAAATATAAAATTTAAAGATCTGGGCTTATTGATAGTCGATGAAGAACACAGATTTGGTGTGCGTCAAAAGGAAAAAATTAAAACGATGAAGGAGGAAGTAGACATCTTGAGTCTATCAGCTACTCCTATTCCAAGATCATTAAATTTCGCACTATCTGAGTTAAAGGACCTATCAATAATCGCAACAGCTCCTGACGATAGATTGCCCGTGAGAACTTTTACATACTCCTATAATGAAAATCTGATTAACGAAGCAATTCAAAGAGAAATGTTAAGAGGTGGTCAGTCTTACTATCTCTGTAATGACTTAAGGTTGATTCAAGATAGGCAAGAAAGAATAAAAAACAGATTTAAAGACCTAAAAGTAGAAATTGTCCATGGTCAACTGAAATCTAATCAGATCGAAAAAATAATGTTAGATTTTAATGCTGGAAATATAGATGTTTTGGTCTGTTCAACTATCATTGAAAGTGGAATTGATGTTTCAAATGCAAATACATTGATAGTCGAAGATGCTGACAAATTTGGTCTATCTCAACTTCATCAACTTAGAGGTAGAGTTGGGAGATCTGAAAGACAGGCCTATGCCTATTTTTTAAGGTCTAAAAATATCATTAATAAAAAGAATGCTGATAAAAGATTTGATGCATTAATGAGCGCTGATTCACTGTCTGCCGGATTCCTTCTAGCGTTAAAAGATCTTGAAATTAGAGGTGCAGGAGAAATCTTAGGCTCCAATCAAAGCGGTGTCTTCGAGTCGATTGGGTTAGAGCTTTACACCAGGATGATCAAAAAGGCATCTGAATTCATTAAAAATGGAGAATTAGACTTTCAAACATTGAATGAATCTCCTGAAATAAATATAGGTGAAAATTGTTTGATTCCAGAAAGTTATCTTCCGGATATAAACGTCAGATTATTGATGTACAACAAGATATCTTTAGCTGAAACGAATGATGATTTGAAAAATATTCAGATAGAAATGATTAACAGATTTGGGCTATTACCAGATGCACTCGTAAATTTCTTTCTTCAAGCTGAGCTGAAAATACTCTCGCAACAGTTTTCGGTGAATAGAATAAACTTTCTCAAGAATAAAGTTAATATATCTTTCAAAAATAAAGATTTAGATATTTCATTTTTCAATGATGATAGATTAGAAGAAAAGGTTAAAGCTACATCTGATGTAATCAGGGCAATAACAAAAAATGTTTCTTAGATTGACTTTAATATATATCTTGGTTATTGAGTCTATAAGCTCAGTTTCTGTAGAAGAGTTCGCAAAAAACTTCTTAGATTATCGAAATGAAATAGACCTAGTTCAAGTGGATTTTTTCGTGATACAAAACCTGACACTAGAAGAGGCTGATTTAAACGAGAGGTGGAAAGATCTTAAAAAGTTCAAGTTTAGTAAAGAACTAATTCTCCTAAAAGACAAACCAACCTCATTAATAAATTTTGACAATAGTTATATTCTCAAAGATCCTTCACCTAAGCTCTTATCTATAGAGTTGCCAATGAACGAAATAGAGCAAGAACGTAATAAATCAGTTCTTACTAAGCCCGAACCTTTTTTATTTGAGAGATTACCTTTTCAAAATGAAACGCTTAAAATACAAAATAATCTCAATAGGAGTAAAGACTACCGAGTTCTTTTCTACAATTCATGGATTCAGCCAGCAGCTTCGAAAGCAAAATCTGCTCCAATTTACATTGAAGCCTCTAAGAAAGACAAGAAAGTTTATGGTGAAATACAAATTTATAAAGAAAGATTCTTACATTTGAATACAAGATTAAGACTTTCTCAAAAAACTGAAAATGTTAAAAACTCCTTGGAAAAACCTCAAATAGTTGATTTTCAAAATTTCTTAAATGTTCAAGAAAAGGTCGAACCAGAAATTAAAGCAAATCTCAATTATTGGATAGAGACTATTTTTAATTCAGTTAAAGTAAACTTTTCTTATGTGTCTGATCTTATGGGGTATGGTAGTAAACTGTCTTCTGATCCGCTGATAGTAAGTCCTGAATATTTATATCAAGATTTATTTGAAATTAGTAAAGGTATAAAAATTAGTTCAGAAGAATTTACTTTTATAGACCACCCCCATTTCTCTGTTCTTGTAAGGATCAAAGAGATTAAGAATTAAATTCATATTTCTCTACTAAATTAGTCTCTAACTTTTCAAGTATTTCTTTTTGTTCTCCGGATGCATCAAGCAGCATAGATCTAGTCTTTTCTAAAGTTTTTTCTAAAGAGGTCCAAGGTCCTTTGTCATAAAGCCTCTGGCTTAAAAAATTATGGTATCTCTCAAGTGTTTCATTTGAAACTGATTCCGGGTTATTCACACAAACCAATCTCTCGGCTAATTCCCTATACCTTGTATCCTCAAAGCCATCTAGTACTTTAGAGCGCTCTTCCCAGGGCAGAGTATGAAATCTTTCCATCCATAAATCATCAGCATCTGAAGGAAAGCCGGAATATACTGATTGTTCTAAATGTTTTGGAGGTGGGTAGTTTATTTGGTTGTTTGCCAAGAGATCGCTGACCCTGGACTGTAAAGAAGTATTATTTCTTATCTTATTTGCTCTTTCTAGAAGCTGTTCATAAGGTATATCTAAGAAACGATTAATATCAGAGATTTGGTCAGACGGCATAACTGGCATACTTTTATTGATGCGCACTTTACGAATTGCAGTGCCACTATTTCCTATTTGTTCTAAAAGTTCGGTATCGGTCAATTCATTAAGTAAATCAGGATCATAGTACAGATCAGCTACTGCAACTTCATTATTCATCTTAGGATTTTGACCGCAGTAAGTCACGGGATAAGTAAATTTCTTTCTTCTAATTACTTCACCAATCATCGCAAAGGGTTCGGTTTGAAGAATTTCCATATTTCCATTTTTTGAAGATCCTTTAAGTGAAGCTCGCCATACAGGCTTAGCTTTATTTAAAATTATCTTCGCAAGTTCATGCATTTGAACACAATCAGCAAGGGCATCATGTGCATTTTCTATTTCAATGGAATTAGCATCAGACCAATCTGTTAATTTCATGCTTACATCACCTTCTTCGAAGATCGGTAAGTTAAGGCTATCAGGAAAGAAGTTTGCCACTAGCTGTAAAGTGCTCAACATATCTAACCTTGATGCTCCCAAGGTATTAGTAATGTAAAGGGGCATTAAATTCCAAAAGAACTGTCTCCTGAAAAGTTCTTCATCAAACCTATGACCGTTATATGTTATGTAAACCGGGTTTCTACCTTTAGACCAATCTAACCATGTAGACCTTAAAAGTTTCATCATCTCATAATGGGACATGGCATCATTACCAAGAGACTCTACTTTCTTGTGCACTAAGTAAGCTTCTGGAGACGGGACTATCCAAGGTAGTAACTTACAACCTATATCTTGAGAACTTTCTTGATTTAGGGATTCATCAGTTAACAATGAACCAATCTGGATTATTTGTGAAAAGTTTATGTCTAGTCCAGTAGTTTCTGTATCAGTAAAGATATAACAAGAATCTGCATTTAACTGAGACATCAACTATTTATAGTAAGCGTTTTCTCTATAACTGTGATCTGTTACGTCTTTAACACTCTTCAGACCGTCTATCTGTTCTAGCAATGTTTTTTCAACTCCGTCCTTTAGTGTCAAATCTACCATTCCACATCCTTGACAACCTCCTCCAAATTGAAGGATTGCAGTATCATCATCGATAACTTCTATCAAACTTACCTCTCCTCCGTGTGCGGCAAGTCCGGGATTTACCTCAGAATATAAAACGTAATTAATTTTATCTTCTATAGTGGCATCTTTACTTATTTGAGGCAGCTTAGCATTGGGCGCTTTGATGGTAAGTGTCCCACCAAATTTATCAGGAGAATAATCAACTACAGCATCTTTAAGGAATTCAATTGATTTTTCCTCCAAAAATAGCTTGAATTCGAATTCATCGATCGAGCGATAAGAAGAATATTCCTCATCAGATTTAGCATAAGCTATGCATGTTTCTGCTCGTGGAGTGCCTGGTTCTGATACAAAAATTTTGATTCCATGTGTATCTTCTTCTTGATTAGCCAAAAGATCTTTCAGATAATCCTGTGCAGAAGGCGTAATAGTCATTTCATCCATAGATATATTCTATCAAATTATTGCTAATTTTAGAGGTATGGTAAGAATTATTGATAATTCTATTTACGATCTTGTTTTAGAAGTATATCGTCCAAAATTACAATGAATCCCAATCAACTTACAACCGACGGTCATAGTCGTTAAATAAAACGATGGTTGAAATATCTGAAAATAACTATCAGCTACTTTTTCAAGAGAAAAAGTCTAAGTTTTCAGAAACTTTTCCAGAAATTTCCTCAAAAAAATATTTCCAATCACCTTATAGCAACTTTAGATTTCGGGCAGAATTTAACATCCTCAAAGATAAGGGCAAAATTTATTTTGCAATGACCAGTCATGGAAAAAAACAAAAAATTGAAACGTTTCCAATAGCAAGCAAAAGAATCCAAGATCTCATGCCCCTATTATTGGATCAAATTAACAAAAATTGCTCTATATCCAATAAACTTTTTCAAGTTGAATTCCAATCTTCTAGAAATGATGAGGCTGTAATAACCTTGGTATACCACCGTAAGCTTGATATAGAGTGGCAAACGATAGCTTCTGAGATCTCAAAAGAACTTTGCGTTTCTATTGTAGGCCGCAGTAAAAAGGAAAAAATTATAGTGGGTAATAATTTTGTTACTGAAACATATGGTTTTGCAGAAAAAAAGTTTCAATTAAATTTATATGAACAATGCTTCAGTCAAACAAATCCATACATATGTGATCAAATGTTAAATTGGGTTGCTGAAAAATCATATGCTGAAGCAGATGTAATGGAACTTCATTGCGGTCAAGGTACATTTACAATCCTGTTAAGTAAACTATATCGTCAAGTTTTGGCTACAGAAAATAGTAGACCTAGTGTTTCTGCATTGAAAGAGAATATAAAACTTAATAAGAGAAATAATATTCAAGTCGGAAGACTCTCAGGCAGAGAGACTATTGAAGCCTATAAGGGTCAGAGGAAGTTTACTCGATTAAATGAAGTCGATCTTGATGAATTCGAAATTCAAACTGTCTTTTTAGATCCTCCAAGAGACGGTCTTGATCAATTTACTAAGAATTCAATTGGTGAGATAAATAACATAATTTATATTTCTTGTGGTTTTGATTCTTTCAAAGAGGACTTAATCCAACTACAAAGAACCCATGAGCTAATGCACCTAGCAATGTTCGATCAGTTCCCTTATACAGACCACTTAGAGTCTGGCGCTATTTTAAAAAAAAGGATTTGAAAAAGATTCTGCTACAACTTGGCTTCAAATTCAGGCAATGCGTCAAAAAGGTCTGCAGCAAGTCCGTAATCAGCCACCTGAAATATCGGTGCCTCCTCATCCTTATTGATTGCCACAATAACTTTGCTATCTTTCATTCCAGCCAAATGTTGAATAGCACCGGATATTCCTACTGCAATATATAAATCAGGAGCAACAATCTTACCTGTTTGACCAACTTGCATATCATTTGGGACAAAACCAGAATCCACAGCAGCTCTCGAAGCACCAATAGCTGCTCCTAATTTGTCTGCTATACCGTTTAATAGGCTAAAGTTATCTCCATTTTGCATGCCTCTGCCTCCCGAAATGACAACATCAGCAGCGGTTAGTTCGGGTCTATCAGATTCTGCAATCTCTTCTTTTAAGAAAGATGAGATACCTGCATCATTATCGTTTTCCAGTGTATTTATAACTGCATTACCTCCAGTACTTTCACAGGCATCAAATCCAGTGGTTCTAACTGTAATTACCTTTTTAGAGTCTGTGCTTTGGACGGTCGCAATACAATTACCAGCATAGATGGGTCTTTCAAATGTATCCTCTGAAATTACAGCGCTTATATCTGAAACTTGGGATACGTCAAGTTTTGCAGCTATTCTAGGCATGAAATTCTTACCATTTGTTGTAGCTGGGGCGAGAATATGAGTATATTTATCTGCAAGTTCTGTTACAAGATTACCTACATTTTCTGCTAGGCAGTTTTTATAAGCTTCTTTATCAGCTACCAAAATGCTGTTGATATCAGGTATTTGAGAAGCTGCGTCTGCCACATTGCCGCAATCAAACCCTGCAACCAAAATATCTATCTCTCCTCCAATAGCTTTTGCGGCTGCCACTGTATTTAGAGTAGCTCCTTTTAACTCGTTATTATCATGCTCCGAAATCACTAATATACTCATGAAATCACCTTTGCTTCATTTTTTAATTTATCTACTAACTGATCAATGCTTTCAACCATTATACCAGCTGCACGTTCAGGTGGTGGACTTACTTTAATGGTATTTTGTCTTGGTGCTAAGTCTAAACCTAATTCAGAAGCTTGAAGAGTTTCTAAAGGCTTCTTTTTAGCTTTCATAATGTTTGGCAATGATGCATATCTTGGCTCATTAAGTCTTAGGTCAGTTGTAATTATTGCAGGCAAGTTCAAAGATAGGGTTTGTAAACCACCATCAACCTCTCTAGTAACTTCAACTTTCCCATCTTGAACTTCAACTTCAGAAGCAAAAGTTCCTTGTGGAAGATCTAACATGGCGGCCAGCATTTGACCTGTCTGGTTTGAATCTCCATCAATCGCCTGTTTTCCTAATATCATTAAGTCTGGTGTTTCTTTAGTGAAAACTTCTTTTAGAGCTTTTGCAACACCAAGAGGCTCAACTGATTGGTCAGTTTCAACTAAAATGGCTCTATCAGCGCCTAATGCAAGGCATGTTCTGAGCTGTTCTTGAGAAGCTGAATCACCAACAGATACTGCAACTACTTCTTCTGCCTTTCCTGCCTCTTTAAGTCTTACTGCCTCTTCCATGGCTATCTCACAAAAAGGGTTTATAGCCATTTTTGCATTACTTAGATCGGGACCACTTTCATCAGATTTAGCTCTGACTTTAACGTTGTAATCTAC
>CEQY01199949.1_pt1 | contig 12607 bp, 10 predicted proteins | sample 361391 | NCBI WGS metagenome assembly CEQY01 (sample SAMEA2621075, study PRJEB7988) | marine metagenome | isolation source: saline water (ENVO:00002010), including
TCATGGAAAATAAAGAGAGGTAACTACAGAGGGATAAAAAATTGAACTATGATGATCAATTCTTTATCCCCACTCTAATAGGGCAGTTATTAGATGGTATCAAGCTTTTCTTGGCCTTGCTTTTCAAAATCATTGAAGGCCTTAGAGCGTTTTAGAAAAGTACATGCATGGGCACTGCCTTTATCACAGGCCATTTTATAGTAGGAGAATGATTTAGTTCGATCTCCATAGTCAAACTCAAAGCTCGCCATTAAAAAACAGGCATGGGAGTCATCCTCTTTTAAACAACTCCTTTCAGCATCAAAATAGGCCTCCACCTTGTCTCGAAGGTCGCAGGCCTTTCGATGATATCCATAACAGGCGCGTTTTAAGTAGTCATAGGAGCGGTTTCGATTGAATTGGAGATGGTATTTTCCTAACTCGTAACAGCTCTCGGCTTCATTCATGCCACAGGCCTTATCAAAGTAAGTGACATAGCGATTATCTTTGGCCTTTTTTAGTTTCCATGCATATTCATGACAGGCGAGGGCCACACCTTTTTCACAGGCTTCGATCATAATTTCTGTGGCCTTTGCGATTTGTGAGTCTGTGAGTAGGGAGTTGTACCACTGTTGGCAGGAGAGTCCGTGTTTAAATTCAAAGCAACCCTTTTTGAGTATTTTATAGGACTCTTCTTTAGCGCCGATCTGATACTTTTGTTTGGCCACTTCTAGGCATGAGTTTTGATCTCCATCTTCACATGCTTGGAGTACATCGGCCCTTGTTTCAGAGTAGTCAGTTCTTGAGAGTTGATTACGGATGGCTTCGCTTTCTTTCTTTGTTGTATAAAGAGGAGCAAAGAGGCTCGCTATACGACAGGCCGTTGGAGATGAGCCTTCGAGGCAGCTTTTGGCAATAGGTTTGTAGATAAAGGGAGAGAGGGCGGCCAAAGTGATGACAACTATAATAAATATGGCCAGTTCTTTTACTTTTGAGAAGAAGCTTTGGTCACGACTAATGAGAATTTTACGAGTGGCAACGACTTGTTTATCGGGAAAAAAGAGAGTTATGGAACTTGCTGCTCCATTTTCGCTACGGTGGAATTTTACTTTTATTTCTGTTTTTTCTACTTGATAGAGACCGTCACCACGAGCAATGAGCTTTTCTTCAGTTGTTTCATCGAGTTTCAAGTAGAGCTGATCGGCACGAGCAGAGATAACAAAATGATTATCTTGGTCATGCTTATATAAACCAGTGGCCCAATCGAGCTGATGAACTTGTGACAAAAAATTCTCCTGTGATCTTTATATGTTAACTCGATTTTTTTTATAAACAAGAAAAAATAACAGGAGTGTTAAGGTCAGACATTCCAGGTGAATGATTTATGAATTTTCTTATCGTGATAGTCTTCTGGAATTGTTTTCTGTGTTGTTTCTCTTATGGATAATCTTTCGGCTATCGATTCATCTAATTTAAAGCTACGAAGATTGGTAGAAAAGTAAGCAGTCTTCTTTAAAAGTTTGTGGGCCGTTGATAGTAAGAAGACATGATCCCTTTGAATATCCCAAGTTCCTTTGAATTTCTTAGAAACAGAGTAGCTGGGGGGATCGATGACTATGATATCAAATCTTTCTTGGTTCTCATCTTCGCATTCTTTAAGATACTCAAGGCAGTCTCCTACATGCCAGTGATGATCATGGGGGTCGATATCATTGAGTATCATATTTCTCTTGGCCCATTCTATATAATTTGGATTTAAATCTACACTTGTGACTTGAGCTCCAGATTTGGCCAAGGCACTACTGATACTTCCTGTGTAGCAAAAGAGATTTAAAGCTTTTAAGCCTGTGAGGTTTTGGTCTAGAAATTGAGAGCGCCAATGGCGATGATCTAAGAAAAGTCCTGAATCGAGGTAATCACTGAGATTAACTTCAAACTGAAGAGGACCTTCTGATACTTTTTCGATAATATTCTTTTTCGCCAATTTTTGGTATTGTTCGCTGCCCTTATTAACCTTACGACTCTTAACAAAGCAATTTCTCTTGGGAAAACCTAGCTTGTCTAGGCCTTGGAAGAGTTCTTCAATATGGTGCTCTTTTCCAATATCCTTATCATTGAGTCGAAGATAGATGATGGCCTTGTCATTGTAGAGATCTACTATATAGGGATATTCAGGAATGTCGCGATCGTAGAGGCGAAAAGCGCTAATTTGATTTCTTTTGGCCCACTTACGTAGGTGCTTATATCGCTTTGCTAGTCTTTGTTCAATGGCCATGGAATTCAACTCATTCACTTAATATTAATAAAAAAGGGGATCATAACTTAGATGATCCCCATTGAGTAGCTCTTTTGAAAAGCGTTATTTATTATTTGTCATTGTTCGTCAAAGATAACGGGATAAGCACTTTTTAAATATCGTCCCGTAATAATCTTGAAGATATTCTTGTTGCGATCATCATTAATATCACCTTCAATGACGTAGTCTTCATCTTCTTTTGCCATGGCCTCGGCCAAGGCAGCTGCTTCTGGGTCTACAGCAGTATCTGAATTTTCTTCATCAAAATTAAAGTCCCAAGAGGATCCCTGGTTGCTTTTATTTCCGGCTTCTCCGGTAGCCACGGCTCCTGTTCCTCCAACTGCGGCAGTGGTGTCACTAGAGCTTTCTTCAGAGTCTGATTCTGCTGTTTTCTCTCCTTCACCTAGGGCTGGTGCAAATCTTGCGAGGCTTGCTTGCTCAGTAGGAGAGAGGCCCTTAAATGAGTCATTAACACTCTTTAAAAGTTGATTTTGAAACTTATCTTCCATTTTATCGAGATCATAATTTCCTTTTCCACCAGCAGCTACATTATCTTTGTTAATCTTCTTAACTAGGGCATCTCTAAGTTTACTTATTCGAGCTGCATTCTTAGAAAGTGATTGGGCATCTGTTGCTGCACCTTCAAGACGTCCCGCATAGACATTATCTCCCGCTGACTTCAGAGATTTTAAGCTATCGGAGAGAATACTCTTTCCTGCAAAATCAGGCATTGCCGATATCTCTGGCATATTGGTCTTCTTACAAGAATTCGAACTGGCACATGCGCAGCTCTCATCAACCGAAATACTGCTCGTACTTCCTCCGGTGGTACAACTAACATCGTCACTTCCTGAAGAAGAAACTTTATCCGTTTTAGATATTGTTCCCGATACAGTTTGATTAGTGGAGCCATTACTTGTTGTTGTATTTTGACCCACCTGAGTTCTTAGGGTGTTGGCAAGCTTTCGATATTCGGCACTTCTTTGATCTAGCTTATTTGCGGCATCAGAAGCTTCTTTAGCAGCTCCAATCGCAAATACGGACATTCCCCCAAAGAGAGCCGCTCTTGTCAGGGGATTTTTTACCATTTTTGAATTGGCGATCTTGGATGAGTTCATAGCGACTACACCAGCTCCAGCCCCTAGCATTCCTACCATGGCCTTAACCCCTGAACCTGTCCAATTAATCCCTGTTTTTTCTTTTTCATCACTTGATTTTTCTTCTGCTTGCGCTTGAGAAGATAGGGTTTCAATAGCAAAGTTTGTGGCCATTAAGATGGCCGACTTAAATTCACTAATTGAATTGATCGAATCAGCAGTTTCGCTCTTTTGTTGGTAATATTCATCAAGTGTAATGGATTGATTCTTTCCTTCCAAAACATCAATTTGCTCTTGATAAGAAATGAGAAAATCAAAATTATCACTATTCATAACAAGGAGCTCTTTGTCGATATTTTCTTGGATGGAATAAGTGTAGAGTTGAAGTTCTTCGTTTTCCTCTGCCTGATTTATTGAGTTTTGGGTCGTAGCACCTGCTGAATCTCCACCTGGTCCGCACCCCCCAGCACTTACCCATGAGGTGTAATTCTCAACTAAGGCCATGGCCGTAGCGGCAGCAAATCCAGCTGCTGTGATTTTAGCGATGAGGGCCCTGGTTTTCGCTGCTTTCTTGGCCTTATCTGTTTGCTCGGCCGCAGACTCTAAAGAGTCAATTTGCTTATCTTCATCGCCTCGACCAAGATAGGCGGCCATTTCCGCATCTGAGGCATTTTTAAAACGAGTAAAGAGTCCAATCTCATTGGCAAGATAAATGGCTGCCGTTCCGCCATAAATCCATACAGAAGGAGCTTTCTTACATTGCTTGATTAAGATAGGAGCGGCCATCGTTGCCGCGAAGAGTGCAATATTACTGAGGAGCATTTTTGACTTGGGATCAATATTGTCCCCTTCAATTTTTGTATAGTTACCATTAGAAGAGCTTGTTCCCCCTGAACTTGCTCCTTCTGAAGTTGAGGAGCCCGAGGTGGAGAGATCATCTGAAGAAGCTCCCGTGCTATCTGAACTGTCCGTCATCTCTTGGGTCGCTGAACTATCTGCGGCGTATACGGGCAGATGGGTCCAAGTTAAACCTAAGCAAAGGACTAAATTTAATGCATAAGAATGGGCGAGTTTTAAAAAGCTCTTATTTCTTGTTCCATTCTTTCGATTAAAGGCGTTCATATGAGTCTCCTAGATATATTTCTAGATGGAATTACCTTCTATTATAGGTCCTCTATGCCTTAAAAAGGGCTTAAGGCCCATAAAGAATTGTTCTTTATCGATATTTTTATGTTATTTCAGATACTTGTAAAAATCCAGTGGGCAAAGTTCTGAAAATTGGGGCGACAAGAAATTAGGGCGCTATAAATAAATTCAGTTCTTTTGAAGGCCAAAGAGGCGCCTGAGCATGAAGATTATGGCCTAAGTTAGAAGTTTCCCAAAATTGAATGGGGGTCCTTAATTTTGAAGCACTTTGCGCCCTATCTTTATAGGCTTGATCTTTTTCTCCATAGAGATAGAGGCCCAATATATTTCTTGGCCACTTCTCTAATTTCATTCGATGAGAAAATTGTCCGGGACTAAAAAAGAGAAGACTTCTTATCATGGCCTCTTTCTTTATGGGATCAGAGAATTCGGCCAATCGTTGGGTGATCCATTCTTCTCTTACTAGTGGATCGAGTTCGCCCCACATCGGTAGGCGATACCATTTTCTTAAGAATGAACCAAAGTTTGTAGAGATTGCCTTCGCTCTTGATTTATCTTTTAAGATTCTCGCCTGTTTTTGTTCTTCAGTTAAATCAAAGAGGGCTCCTGACTCGAGAACGACCTTACATAAACTCTTATTGAGAATATGAGAAGAGAGATAGCGTAAGGTGACTCGTGCTCCCATGGAGTAGCCATAAATGATTTCAGGATCATATTTATAGAGTTCATTAAAAAATTGATGAAGCTTTTGGTCACTATCGATCTCACTTAAGTTGGGACAGTAGAGATCCAAGGCATAGGACTTTAAAAAATCCCCCTCGGAGGGTGAACCCATGAAGCCATGGAGAAAGAGTGCGCGATTATACTTCTTCATTAAATCTTCCAGTAGATGAGTTCGCCATTTTTCCATAAACGATTAAACTCACTGTGAGTTAGTTTAATACCGGATTGGATAGGTGGTTGAGAAATGAGGTAGCGTGGCCTTTTTAAAGGTGAGAGATGTTGGCGTAGTTCCATTACAAGTTCATCTCGCAGTTCATCTCGTAATTCACTTTTCCATTGTTCTAATCCATCGATAAGGGCCACCGGTATTTGTCCCTTGACTTCATCATCGATGGCCATAATTTGAAATTGGGCGATTATCTCTCTTCGTTTGAAGTAGGAATTGATGATGTCGGCAATTTCTTGAGGATTAATATTTTCTCCCGAGCAAATCATCACTTGATCCGTGCGGCCTAAAATTTCGATATGTCCATCACCACTGAGATTGGCCCTGTCATTCGTGGTGAAGAATTGATTCCCGTCATAGAGATGATGATTCCAAGCTGGATTCTTTTTGGGATGGTAAGAAAAGATGGCATGAGCTAGAGAGGGGCAGCGAATGCTTAATCTTTGATTTACTATTTTAAAGTCCACCTGATCCATGGGCTGGAAGCCTGTTGTATTATTGTCTTGATAAAGATCTTGATATAGGAGTGCCCCACAACTTTCTGTTAGCCCATAAGTGGGAATGACACGGAGTAATTTCTGCGCTTTCTTCAAAAGCTCAGCTCCAATGGCCGCACCACCACTGTAGAATGTTTGAGTAGGAAGAGCTGAATTTTCTTCAATGCCCCCTAGAAGCTGAGTGGGAACTCCAATAATGATATCAGGTGCGCTTTTCTTCCACTGGGGGAGAAGCTCCTTATGACCAGTAATCAAAAGGGGGTGTCCATAGAGGTCGGCCCTTATTAAATTAAGAAGTCCGCCGTTATGGTAGCAAGGAAGCGCACTTAGGACTTGCGTTGATGAATTTAGATTTAAAAGCTTTGCACTACGTTTTGCAGAGGCCAGATAATTTTCTAGACTTTGAAAAATGAGTTTTGAAGGACCCGTAGAGCCAGAACTGAAAAGGCCAATGAGTTTTAACTTTTCACTATTCAAAGCTTTTTCAATAAAGTTTTGAAGTTGAGGAATTTGAGAATTAAAGCGGGGGTTTAATTCCCATGTTTCACTTTGCCAGCGCCATAGGAGAGCACCAAATTGGAGTTGATGTCTGTGCTCTTGAGTGTGTTTGGGTGGAAGTTCGCTTAAGAGAATCGGAACCCAGTTATTTTCCATGGCCCAGGAGATTCGTTGCATGAAACGATGAATAGGGGAATAGACTCTCTTTCCATTTTCTTGATGCTGAGAAGTTCTTGGATGAAGATATCCCTCTAATTGATGAGGACACTCGATAAGGAGAGTTGGTATTTGAGGAAAGCTCTCTAGGGAAGGATTCTTTTCCCGAGATTGGATCTCATTTAGAAATGGAGATAGCGTATTTTCAAAAATCATAGAATTATAAAAGTCTCAATTGACCTAGTCCCTCAAGTTCATCACTTTGAGTATAATTCAATTTAACTCCTATTCCTAGTAGACGTATAGCAGGTCTACCAATTTGGGTGTAGAGAGAATGGCCAAGCTGTTCAAAGATTTTAGATTGAGAAAATTCAAAACTCTTTAGCGTCCAGGGCTCCTCAATAGGAGATATGAATTCATGAGTGTGATTTTTAAAATCCTTGGTTTTCATCTTAATAAAGAGCTTCTTTATAGGAGGAGAATAGAGAAGGGGGTCTTCTGCTTTTTTTCGTTCAATCTTTTCATAATAAGTGATGATTCTCTCTTCGAGTTCATTGAGAAGGAAAGGGAAATATTCTTCGATCTCTTGCATGCCTTTGAGGTCTTGAGAGAAGGTTCTTTCGCAACTTATACTCTTTCTTTGAGAGCGTCTTCCCACTTGATCACTACTGATTCCCCAAGACTTCTGATAGAGGGAATGTCCAAATTTTCCAAAGTGATCTTTTGCCCAAAGGACACCTTTTTCTCTGATATCCCCTAGTTTAAAGATTCCTAGGGTATGACACTTTTCTAGTGTCTTTTCTCCTATTCCAGGGACCTTTCCTAATTCGAGTTGGTAAGAAAATTCAGCTGCCTTTTCTGGAGGAATAACCCATTGGCCATTGGGTTTATTCCAATCACTTGAAACTTTGGCCAAGAATTTATTATTGGCAATTCCTGCACTGGCGGTCAGTGAAGTTTTTAAAAATATTTTCTCTCTTATTTCTGCTGCGACTTTAGTGGCGAAGACTTGGTGTTTATGACAATAGTCAGTGACGTCGAGAAAGCCTTCATCTAGGGAGAGCATCTCCACGGTGTCTGTGTATTCATAGAATATTTTCTGTATTTCCTGAGAAGCCTCACGATAGCGATAGGAGCGGGGATTGACGATAATAAGTTCAGGACAGCGCTTGAGGGCGAGGTTAGAACTTAGCGCCGAGTGTACACCAAATTTACGAGCTTCATAGTTAGCAGTACAAAGGACGCCTCTTGTCCCTGCTTGACCTCCAACCGCCATGGGCTTGCCTCGTAACTCTGGATTATCGAGCATTTCAATGGCCGCAAAAAAGCAGTCCATATCAATATGGATGATTTTCTTTTCCGTCATAGAATTCTTGTCATTTATTAAATATAACTTCGAATGATCCCAATCAATTGACCTGCAATTTTAAAGTCTTGATCCCTTTCCACTAAAATAGGGCTCATAGAAGAATTGGCCGGTATTAATTGAATTTGATCTTTATCCTTTTGGTACTTCTTTAAGGTTGCTTCTCCATCAACGATGGCCACTATGGTTTGACCTTTATGGGCTGAAGTTCCGTATCTAATGATGGCCGTATCTCCATCGAGAATTCCATCTTCAATCATAGAGTCACCCTTGACTCTAAGTGCGTAGTGCTTAAAGCCAGGCTTAATCATTTCTTGAGAGATGCTTATATGTTCATCACATTCTTCAATGGCCTCAATGGGAATACCCGCGGCAATATCACCGAGAAGGGGGATACTCGCGCTATTTGAAAGGGAGGGTTCAGGAGAAGGATTTCTCTTATTTGAACCTTGTAAGCCTTGCCCTTCTACAAGAGTAAGGCCTCGCTTTGAATTCCAATCTTGGGTTAAGTAGCCACCTTCTTTGAGATATTTAAGATATCTTTGAACTGAGCCAAAACTCTTAAGGCCAAAAGCGTCTTTGATTTCCCTTTGAGTTGGAGCATAGCCATTTTTGAGGGTGTATTCTTTAATATAGGTATAAACTTCGTGTTGTTTCTTTGTAAGTCCCATAATTAAAGTATATAAAAAAAAATGCGTAAGTAAAGCGTAAAAAAAGATTTTCTTCTTAAATTAGGGTTTAAGGTCAAAGAAATAAAAAATCTCTGATGGATCTTCTAAGATATAGGCAAAATGAGTTTGATTCATTCTTTCAAGTACGGATTCATGATTTTGGTAAGTGGCTTCGGCCAGTACAGAGTTTTGATAATAGAGCTTATGGTGATTCCATTGATGGTAGGGAGAACTCTTTTTATTCACGAGAAGCTGATTCATCGCCTTTAACAAAATTATATTATGGCCTTTTAAATTATTCATATAGAAAGAACTTCTAAAGGCCCAGCCAAGATGTCGATAGGCCAATATCTTATTTCCATTTTGATAAGCTAATTGAGCTTTTCTCATTGTTTTTAAGAAGGCCTCTATACTTCTTCCTAATCGAATATCTTTTAGAGGAATTCGAGATTGCCTAAGCCTTCTTCTATTTCTGTCATGAAATTGGGTCTGCATACTTCTTTCAATATAGCTCCATTTCTCATTCGTCACTTCTTCGATGGCCTGTTGCCAAGCTTCTGGTGTTGCCTGAAGGAAAGTAAGGAGATGTTCTTCCTCGTAGAATAATTTGATTCGTTGGATTGAATTTATATCGGGAAAGCAACTTTCACATTGTAGCTTAACCATGGTCTCTTGAAAGGTCTTATTGGCAAGGGCTCCTGGGGTGAGCTCCTTTGTTAGCACTAGATAATTATCTTGATATTCTTGTATCGTTGTTTCCCCATCATCAATACTTAAATTTAGAGAGAGAATGGGATCGATAATCTCAAATCCCTCTCTCTTTCCAGATAGGAGGATTTGAGATTGATAGACTTCGCCTCGGATACCATTGGTCCAGTCAAAATTTCTTCGATCCTCCCACTGCCACCACTGTTCATATTCATTATCTTTGTAGTAATCGATTGAGTCCATTCGTTGATAGGTATCTCTATTATAGAGCCAAAAGAGGCTAAAGCTTGTCTTAGTCTCTTTGTACTGCGTGTCCCAGATCTCATTTTCCTGATAGGGAAGAAGAAGTTGATTTAATTCATGCGCACTTTCTATGGCCAATTCCTTATTCTTAAAACGAATGGATTGTTTGTTGAGTAGACCCTTAAAGAGTGCACTATAAAGTTTCTCCTTTGGGAGATTACGCCAATCTTTTTGGTCCATCGAATAGAATGTTCTCCTTGAACTACCCAGTCCATAGAGAGAATCAAAGACGGGAATATTTAAGGCCCCAAGATTGAGCCAGATTTCATTGGCCAATTTTTGATAGGCCCCTTTTTCCATCATCATCTTTAAATGATCATTCTGATAACGACGGGCCATTGTTTTTAGAAAGTTCACACGTCCAAAAGAGCTTTCACTTCCTAATGAAAATAGAGGCAAGTTACCAAACTTAAGCCGACCTTTTCCTTCAATATAAGCCTCCCTGATCACGGTGTAATCACGAGGCAATTGAGAGTCTTCCCATTGGGAAACACTTATAGGGAGAAAGAGATCAACGATGAATTTCTTTGAGAGATGTCCATCAATGGCCTTAGAGACTGGATAAACCAAGGTCCACTCTTGGACGTAGGTTGCTGTACCGGCCAGGACAAACCCTGCACCCAATTCAATCCCCAGACGTAGGCGATCTTTTACTAAGAATTGATTGGAATCATCAGTAGCAAAGGGATTTCTTTCTACTGTTCTACCGGATCCAATGATAATTTGATGAATAAGGCCACTGTCCATTCCGAGGCTTGCGCTTTCAATATTTACCGATCCTACTCCTTCGACAAAGGTATGAAGAATTTGCGTCCAAATAGAGGACGATGACTCATTGGAATGAGCTTTGGTTGAAAGGATGAAAAGTAGAATAATGAAGATTCTACTCAAGCTTTTTGGTCTTTTCATTGGGCGTAAGTTTAGGATGAATAGAAAGGGTGCGCAATGCGTCATGTAATGTATTCAAGGCCCATATCTGACAGTTTAGTGACAATTTCTTACAGGCTGTTATTTTTACCACCCTACCCATGAAATTCTTACACGATTTAATAAGAACAAGATTTACGATGACTTAAGGTCTTTATATAACTGTTCATGAAAGTGAACACAGTTTAACTGCACCGAAACTTAGAAAATTATTCGCTGCGTTTAAATTTATTTCACTATTTAGCTCTCCTAATAGTTGAAATTAGGTTGAGTTAATAAAAGCAGGCCATTTTAAGTTGACGTTGTCCTGTGGGACTCTGTAACTTGGCCATAAGTTAAGGAAAACGGGAAACCTTCCCAAAGATGAGTTAGCTTTAGGAAGGACCCAACTAGGGAGAGAGAAAATGGTTAAAAAGATCTTATTGAGTTTAATGATGGCCTCTATTGCTTCAGCTCATGCCGGTAATGTACGTTACTTAAGCTTTGAGCAAACGGCGAAACCAGTAGAAAAAGGCATTGAGAGAGCTCAAGCTGCAGACCCTTACTTCGTAATATCCAGTATTACAGCAACAGAGGTTGGTTCTCGTGAGATGGATCAGAAATTTGATTTACCATCGGCTAAAGATTTAGGAACTGTTATTGCCAGTCTTGATAAGCTCATTGCTTTTGGGACTAAGGTTTGGGAAATCATTAAAAAAGGTAAACCTGTTGTAAATGTAGACATGGGCACACCTATTAGTATTCTTCCTACTTCGGATGATCCTAATGCTGCCTTTTTCCAAATGGAAAACTGGAGTGCTCCTAAAGCAAAACGTTATAGAATCGAATATAAGAATATGCTTGGAATGAGCGTGATCTCTTTTGATTACACCGTTCAGTTTCAGTACAACGGTCAATATGATGGCGTAGGGAAGTATGTAACAGGACTTCAGGTTACAGCATCCAATGTAGCAGTGAGCTGGGGATTCCAATTTGATGCAAGTACAGAGCTTATGTCCATTTCAAATCGTGGGCGTTTAGATGATCCTATCGCAGGTGGTACTCTTCAAATCAATTACCGTGCCTCATCAGCTCTGAGAGATATCTCAAGTTCTGAAACCTTCCATGTAACAGGAAGTGGAGAAGTTTTAAAATACTAACCAACCTCTAAACGTTAGTTAGTTTTATTGTGTATAGACCGTTTTTACGAGAGTGTGATCACTTAAGTAAAAACGGTCTTTTTTTTTCTTTTTATTTTTTCTTTTTTCTAAAGAGGAAGCTCTATCTTCGCCCCAAGCCCATGACATTCTCGAGGATAGAGGGCGGCCAAGCGTTTTAAAGCGGAGATTCCATAGAGGCTTTCCCAACAACTGCTTATGACCAAGCGCTTAGGAGTGGGGGTGGGCCAATTCACTTGAGAAGGTTTATAGACGAGACCTAAAGATTGATTGGGGCTCTTTAAGTATTCTTGAAAGCACTCTTCATGCATTATCGGTATTTCAGCGGCCAATTCCTTATATTCTTCATACTTACCTAGAGGCTCTTCAAAATAATCGATTACGGATTCACACCCAAGTTCAACGAGTAAGGACCAAAGAAGATTGAGCTTCTCCACATTCCATGATCCGTTCATATCAAGTCGAAAGTGATGCTTATACTTTCCATCATGAAAACGATTGAGCTCTTTTGCGACTTCCTCTGGAGAGTCTCGATATATTTTTACTTTTGTCTTTGAATGGCCGGATTTCTTAAGAAGTGCCTGTTCAGGCATTTCCTTAAGTTGTTCAAAGGAGAGAAGTGAGTTTTCTTTAATGTCACATCCTTTGATTTCATTTCCTTGGGCCTTTAAGTCCTGATCAATAATTTGAATAAAGGCAAAGAAAGATGAAGGGGTTAGCTTTTGAGAATTGAGGAAATCTATATATTCTCCAAAACTGAGCCCCTTAGGTAATTCAATCCTTTTGAGATCAAGTTTAAATTCCTCAAAGGCCTCTTCAAGAGATTTATCCATAAATCCAGGAAAGGGAGCAATCTC
>CEQY01110695.1_pt1 | contig 12600 bp, 13 predicted proteins | sample 361391 | NCBI WGS metagenome assembly CEQY01 (sample SAMEA2621075, study PRJEB7988) | marine metagenome | isolation source: saline water (ENVO:00002010), including
CAGATATTCGAAAAGAAATTATTCCTGACAAAATAACACGAGAAATGATTTATCGTTCGCTTTGGAGATTTTATTAAATTTAGAATATTACTAGCTAAAAGATCCTATACGGTGTCTATATCTTGTCATAGGTGTTAATGGGTCTAGTGATGAATTAATAAGTGTTTGAAACTTAGTTTTAAAATTAAGTAATATTAAGTAAAAAAGTCTTCTAGAGATAACAATCAGAATAAACTAAATTAGGATATTTTTAAGATATTTGCCACAAATATGAGGCTTGTTTGATTAACTTCAAAATAACGGGACAGAAGGATTTGAAACTTTTAGAGTTTTTAAAAAACTATACGGTAAGACTAACCTATTTTAGGTTATCGAAACTTTGAGACAATAATTTCTTTCACGTCTTTATGCACATACTGCTTTATCTCCTCTTGAAGTGAGGCAAGTTCACGTACAATCGAAGAACTAATGGTTGCGTAGTGAGGCTTAGTAAACATACAAAAAGTTTCAATATTCTTAGCGATACCTCTATTCCCAATTGATAGTTCATATTCGTATTGAAAATCACTACTAGATCTTAGACCTCGAATAAGGCAGTCAGCTTTTACGTTTTTAGCATATCTAACAACGGCACCCTCAGCTTTATCAATAATCACATTTTCAAGACCATAGAAGTCCACATAGATTTTCATCATCTGTTCTTTTTCTTGGTCAGAAAATAAGGATTGTTTTTTGGGGTTAGTAGCATAGACGAAATAAAGCTTATCAAATTTCTTAGCGGCTCTCATCATAATATCTGCATGCCCCCAAGTTGGCGGGTTAGCTGAAATAGCGTACAAAGCGATCGATTCTTTTTTAGGCATAATTTATTTTAAAACAAACTGAGTTGATCTCCAAGTCTTAAACCATCAAAGCTCTTTCCTTGGGCCATTAAAATATCATCTGCCAATGGTTTAAGCTGTTTATCTATATAATGTTGATAATCTAGGTCCTTAACACCGTTTTGAAGTGGCTCAGGACCTTGACGGCTTATGGTATAACTTATTTCTTTAAGGGGATACGGACCTTTGTGATCAACTTTTAGTGCGGCCCTCACATGAACTGGGATATTTTTGGTATATTCATGAGCAGGTTTTGAAAGTCTCTTGGTATAAATGAGATCATCATCATATTGACCGGCTTCCAGCTTTTGCATTTCAGTTTTGATGAAGCTCTCAATATCTTCGCCCATAAAAAATTTCTCATAGAGCTTTGTTTGAAACTTTCTCGCAAATTGAGTCCAATCAGAACGTACCGCTTCCATTCCTTTAAATTCAAGTTCTCCCGAGACCAATCCAGCATAGCGTTTTTTAGCGGCTCCTTGCCCAGAGCGCGCCATAGGGAAAAATAATTGGTCATAGGTTTTTTCATATTCACATTCTAATTTTGACTCTACTTTGAATTCACTTTTTAGTAGTCTTGCAATAAATGAGTCTAGGTCACTCGCCAACGCTGATGCCTCTGCCTCACCTTTAACAAACAAAGAGTCAGTATCTCCATAGATAACTTCAAGTCCACGATTTTCAAAAAATTCCCTGGCAGCAGAAAGAAGATAATGACCAGTAGTGGTTATCGCTTGAGGAAGATCAGCGTGATAAAACCTAGAGCGACTTGAGCCCATAATGCCATAAAAACTATTCATAAGAATTTTTACCGCCTGGCTTAACGCCATATTTCCATTTTCTTTTGCAAGCCTTCTTTTCTCAAAAAGTTTTTCTAGAATTCCTGGAAGGAGATTTTCGCTGGCAGAAAATTTAAAGCCTTCAGGGGTTTGTACAGTATCGATACTATTTTTCCATAAACTGTAGGGATCGATAAAAAAAGTTCTCATTATTGAAGGGTAGAGACTTTTAAAGTCAAAAATCATCACATTTCGATGAAGTCCAGCCACAGGTGTCATAACGAGTCCCCCACTAGAGGAATCATCTCTTTCTATATCAGAGCGATTGGAGGCGACATATTTCTTCCGATGTAAAAGAGGAAGATAAATATAATCAAAAGCTGCTGTAGAAATATTGATTCTATCTATATTAAGTCCTGTGATAGAACTTCTTTCAATCAATAGATTCAAAATATCTAGTTTGTTAAAGATATCGTTAACCAAAGTACAATCGAGTAAATTGTATTTAGCGAGTGCCTCTTTATCTTCCCTAAAACGTCTTTCAATCTCCTCTACTTTCCCTCCATCAGAGGCAATATCTTTACCTATGCCTAAAACCTCTTGTGCCACAGTCTCTAGCTTGAAGTTAGTAAATTGGTAGAATGCTCCTCTTAGAGTGGGTGGACCATCCACCACTAAGCGACCTTTCATATTGGCGAAATGACCTGCACCTTGGCGGTAGTCTAATCTCACTTCATCTTTTTCTACTCCAATATTGAGCTTTAAATTGAACTGCTGAGCTTTCTTTTCAAGGAAACTCAAGTCAAAACCAATAACATGCCAGCCTAAAATGAAATCAGGGTCGAGCAAATGAAGTTCATCTATAAATTTTTTAATAAGACTAGGTTCCGAGGGAAAGAATTCCAATGTATCTGTCACTTTCCGCTGCTCGCCAGAAAGCATAAGCACGCGATCGACTCTTTTATCACCCCGTAGATAGGAGTAAGCTATAGAGTAAAGCTCACCTGAAACACCCGTTTCAATATCAAATGACATCTGAGAGCATTGAGGTCTGGTGTTTGCAGGTCTAATCTGAGGATTTTCAAAGACTTTAAGGCCACCTTTTTCAAATGATTGACCATTAAATTCGATTTGAGAAAAGATAAAACGCTCCATGAGAAAACGTTCAGTGAGAGGTATATCAAACTCAAAAGTTCTAATTCCATTTTGTTCACAATAACGTTTAGCCTTATTAATATCACTCAATTGAGAGAGATAAATACCATCAACTGGGGTATCTTGAGAGGACTTAAGCTCAAGATTTTTACGAACAAAAGTAAAGTCTCTAGGATCAAACTTGCTATCTTTCGGAATGAAAAAAACTTGCTTTTGCCCGGTAAATACTAACTTACATTTACCAGCTTCCGAACGTACAAAGAGAACGATTTGAATGCCATCCGATGCCTGTTCCAAGTGACTTGTGAGTATAAAACCTTTATTTGAATCAGACAGCATCTTATATCAGATCTCTAAAGAGTAAGAGCTTCTCTAAGTCTTCTGTTAATGGGTGAATGAAGGCCTCTGAGCAATGTCTCTTTTTCAATAAATGAGCCATCTCTAAATAAACAAAGTTCCCAATCCATTCCTGTGGAGTCCATTGCATCAACTGTCATCGCCCCTAAAGTAGAACAAGAACTTATGCTTGTTTCAGAGCTTAAAAAACCTCTCACGGCTTGGGTTTCATTGGCATAGAAAAAATAGTTCATCATGCTGATTGAGCCCAACAAAGACTGATCATAACGACAAAAGCCGATGGTATCGACCCTAGGGCTGGTAATATCCATAGACCAGAAATTTCCGCCATTTTGAAGACAAACTCTAATTTGGGGGTTTCTTTGAGCAAAGACTTGAGTTGTTAAAAACCCCAATAGGATAAGTATTGATATTTTCATAATTTACCTCGCGCTAATGATTTACCATAAAATCATAGCTTTGCCAGCGAGACTCTAGAGGTCTATGGTTATTTCAGGGACTGCTCTACCCCGCGGACTTGAATCAGCGACACTAAACACAACAGAGACTGATTTACGTTTTTTTGCCACTTTTAGGCTTATCTCGCCTGCACAATAGCTGGTAGAGTCTCCAAGTGAGCTCAAAGTTTTTGAGCGCTGGAGAGGATCCTCTTTGGTTTTAATTCTTAAGTCATAGAGTTTTGTCATCGCCTTGGCATCTTCGGGGATGATTCCATCATAAAACCCCACGCCCTCAATACATTCTGAGTTAGCGTCATACTTTTGAGCCAAATCAATTTTATCGTAGAAGTCTGACTGAAGGGCCAAACAAATTCCCATTTTCTTTAATGCCTTTTGGCACAGAACTGGGCCTTCAGCTTGTGCATTTACGCTTAAAAATAATAATAATATTGAAGCCTTGAGAGATCGTCTTAACATGGCTAAACCAATACCAGAAAAATGGGAAACTATCAACGCCACGCGTCTTATTTGGAAAAATTTACAGTCTTCTTTTTATACTAAAAACGGCCAAAGGCAGGAGTCCATGGGGCAGTCGGTAGATCATCTCCACACCCCATTGATGCCAGGTAAACCAAAAATGATCTATATCCACGTGAGCTAGAACTCTCGCACTAGCCGTTATGAGTCCCCAAGCCACCATAAACGTCAAAGCGTAGCGATCAAGTGGTGGTATAAATAAGAATAGTGCACAAGCAATATCTATTGAACCTGCCACAAATAGCATCTCCACGGCTCCTTCCTGACTAAGACCCAAAACATTGATGATCATATCTACAAATCCACCAGGTACAGGATGAAAACCTACAGCAAAAAGAGCATGCCCTAAAAACGTAGCTGAAATACAGAGCTTGACCATAATAAGTCTTCGACCCAAGAGGTTTTTATCCTCAAGCCACCAGGCATAAGCTAGAGGTGCCATGAACTGTGCTCCATGTTCAATCAGCATCCCGATATAGAATGACTTCTCCATGAATTTTAATAAGAAGATAGCAGCTAAAATGCCGGAAGAAATTTTGAGAAAAGGTATGAGTTTATCCGATGCTTTATTTAAGCCAGTCCAAACCCCAACGATAACAAAGAATAACCCTACCAAGCTTCCAACAGTATTGATGAGAAAATCTAAGGTCTCTGAAGTGACATAATCTTTCCATGCTACGCCAAACAGACCTGTGACAATCGGCTCAAGAAGAAGTTGATTCCATAAAATGGTTCTTAAAGGAAGATCACCGATGATGGCCTGTATACCTCTTCCTAAAAGAAGAGCGATACAAGCCAGTCTAAGTACTTTTCCTAACATTATTTCGGTAGAATGGTTTGTACCGTACCAACTGAGGGATTCCATAGGTCAATCCCTGCCGGTAATGTGAAACGATCTTCTTCTTTAAGCTCACTCACACTGGAAGCGTTATCGACCTTAACCGTTCTAACCTCGATTTTGTTTTGATCAACAAATATCCACTTAAACTGATTGAAGCTTCCACTGTCTCTGGTCCAGGATTTATTATCATCTGCCGATCTAAGCGGTGCTCCCCAACAACCTTCCCCTACAAAAACGGTTCCTCTGGCATCGTCTCGAATAAAACCTTCGTCATTATTAGCTTCAGTAGAAGGAATAATGGGATAGGTTGATTTTGAGGTATGTGCATCCGATTCTACAACCAGATCAACTTTGTATTGATAAAATAGCGGGGCCCAATAGGTATATTGATTAGTCCCTTCTTTCTTCTTTTCAACATGCGGACGCATAGGCTTGTGATAAATAGCAAGTCTATAATCAGCGTTTTGATGTGCCTTCAGATCATTTTCAAGCCAGGTGGTCTGATCTCCTGCAATTGAGGATTCAGTATTTAATACATAGGCCCGGATCAAACCGCCAGCTATTGTAAGAGCGTAATAATTAGAGTCTGGAAGGTCGAAAAACTCTTTTAAAACTCTATTACTTCTTTCATGGTTTCCTCTCGCTGTAACGATAGGTGTGACTCGTCCATCATCTGTAGTGGTAAGTTGCCAATCATCAAGCCAATCATTCCATTCAAAACCAAAGTCTAAATTGGTCATGTCTCCCCCGAAATAAACAAAATGAGGTTTGAGTTTTGCCACCAGCAAATTGGCAGCTTGCCTGGGACCACGATTGTTCCTGGAATCACCTCCAGCAATAATGGATATTCTTGCACTTCTATCATCGGGAAGTGTATGAGTGTAGAAGCGTCTACTCACTCCAAAGCTATTTTTAATGACGAAATAATAACGAGTGTCCGGTTCTAAATTTTCTAATTTTAGAAACGCAGTTTTTATTCCTTTGTAACTTGTTCTTTTATCAAATCTAACTTTATTAGGGTAAGCATCAAAGTCCTCAGCAAAATCTTTAGTTCCATAAGCCACTTCATCAGGAAATTTTCCCTTAGAAAAATACTGCCAACCGATTGTGAACGAGGTAGCTGGATCGTCTAAATACATGACACGGACTTGATTAGCGATCCCCTCTCTTGGACCTACGTATTTACATGAATTTAAATTAAGTAATGTGAATAATAAGCTTAAACTTAGAATGAACTTCCATTTCATATTATAAATCCCCTAGGCTTCCTGCCCCTATACAATTATACCAACCAACGCGAAATTCCAAATAACAAAAGTGTATTAATCAATTATTATTGAATGGTTAGTGTAAGTCCTGTCGAGCCCTGAGTGCAGTCGTATTGCCCTTTCCAAGAACCACTTATTGGTGTGGCGTCAGACTTTGATACCTTTCTTAACGTAAACTTCTTACAACCTTGAAATTGAATACGGCCTGTAAAAAGATCCTCTGAGGCCTCCACCTTGCCTCCTAGTGGTACCATTTCATAGCTTGAAGGTTGATTAATCCACTCAATGCCACCTAAAAAGAGCTTTCCTGTTTTCTGGTCGTAAGTTCCACTCATTCTATAACTGCCCTCTGGAACAGCTGGATTTGAAGGAGTTCCATAAAAATTAAAAATAGCCGTAATATTATATCTGACAGGCTTTGGTTTTTTAGGTTCAACCGGGACCTCAACAGGCTTTTCAACAATTTTTTCTTTAATAATCGTTTTGGTGACAACTTTAACTTCTGGCTCAGGGACTTTCACGCCCTTGGATTGAGAAAGCGAAATAAAAATCATGACAAATAATAAGTCCAATAGCGAAGTTAATTGCACTACGGATTTTTGTCTTAACTTGTACTTCCCTGCTCGCATTAATTTGTTCCTAAATGAATCTTTGAAATGATCCTTTTATAGTCCATGCTCTCATTGATCACTCTTTCAATTTTTGGCTGAAACGTGCTCTCTATCACCATAAATATAACCGAAAAACTAATTCCTAAAATCGTTGTATCCATGGCAAGGACAAAAGCATTTGAAAGCTGACTGACATCGAATTGACCACCAGAAGAGAAGGCTGTTTGAGCAATAGCGAGAATGGTCCCTAAGATTCCTAACAAAGGAAAAATCTGAACGATAGTCGACATCATACTGGCAAACATTTCTATTCTATAATGACGACTATAGAAAGGACGCTGACTTATTTTTGAAGCATTTTTGATGAAGTCTTCTCTTAGTTGGCTATTTTGAGAAACTTTTTGTCCCATATAATCGAGAACGGCTTCAATTCTTTCGTGAACACTTTGGTTGGAATCTTTATCCGGTGCATCTGCAAAACCTTTCAAAAGATTGTCTGAAACATCGAGAAGTACATTTTGATGTTTTTTCATCATGATAAAAATATTGATGACCAAGAAAAACTCTACCGCTACAAAAAGATAAATAATTGAAAAAATATGATTGGTCATAAAACCAAACAGACTCTGAATAACTGAAGAATCCACCTACTCTCCTTACGTTTAGGATATAGGTCTAGTTTATCTTAAGTCATGAAAATTGCTAGAAGAAGGAATATTCTTCGCTGGCATATTCCTCAACGTCACGCTTAACTTCTTTAAATGGAATATCCTCGACATCTGCACCCGAATCACCCTCAGAAACTGAAGCTAAACCTCTATTTGCTTGATCTAAATTCGGCAAATAAATGATTTGGCCCGGTTCAAGGTGTCTAAGATCTTCTTCTTTAAGACCATTCTTCCACATGACAAGCTTAACAGGATTAAGGTGACGATTTTGATCGGTATTTTTATAAACTCCGGTGAAGCCATGATCATTTAAAATTTGCGCCAGAGTATCACCTTTTTTTACTATATAGGTCTGAGAGCGCATGGACTGCTCAAAGCTTAAATAGCTCTCTTGAGCAAAACTTGAAAATGTCATAAAAAGGAAAATAGCTGTGATCTTCTTCATAATAGCAATATCGGAATCAACTTCAGAATTATTTAGAAGAAAGTTCTTCTACCTTCTGTTTAATTTCTTGGAAGGAAATATTATCCTCAACCGCATTGTCTTCAGAAGCTATCATCCGACCAGAATCTGACGCATCAGGGAGATAAATCACTTTGCCGGGATAGAGTCTTTTCAAGTCAGCATGACTCAATCCATTTTTCCACATGGTTTGAAATAAAGGATTCAAATGCTTGTTAGTAATAGTGTTTTGATAAAGACCACGATATCCATGATCATAGAGGATTTGGTCTAAAGTATCGCCCTTTTTTACAAAATAAATTCTGGGCTCAGTTAACTGATTCTCTTTGGAGAAAACTGTCTGAGATAAGGTTAATGAAAGTAAAATCAGTGCAAGGCTCAAATTTTTCATAAAAGCCTTATCGACAAAATCAGATAAAGCATAAGGCTAAAATTTTCTTAACTTATAGACAGAGCTCTTGCCACTCATCCACACCAAAATTCGGCTGGAAATAATAAAGAGGAAGGCCCGCAACCCAAGGAATGGCCAATGAAAAAACTGGCCCGTCATAAACAACATATTCGCCAACTGCTGTCTCCCTTGGAGTGTAATCAGAAGCATCCCCTAAAATCGAGCGAGTTCTCATGCGATATCTGTGTCGTTTAAACGTTCCATCCTGGTTCAGTATCACATTTTGATAAGAGTAAAGATAATAATGTTCATTTGTGCAAATACCTAAACTATCGCAATAACGAATTTGCCCTGAACAAGTTTTCGTAACGGTATTTGCTTGAGAACAAAGCGAGAATAAAAGAATGGGAGCACTTAAAACTATATAAATAAATTTTTTCATGCTCCCAGTATATTGAAACTTATAAAAATTATAAATCGGCTAAATTTTCTATTTTTACGTCATGATAATAATGCTCAAGTATCTCTCGATAATTTTTAGCATAATTCTTGGCCATCATCATCGCACCCCACTGAGACATTCCCACATGATGTCCCCAACCATGACCTTTAAAAGTTACAGCTGAGCTGGAATTTTGATCTAATCTAAAATGATAAGCTGGAAACTCTGACCAACCAATTGCCGAGCGAACTTTTACAAAATTTATATCTGCCGTTTTGTCTCTTTGATCAAGTCTTAAAGTTCTGACTGAATTAAATAGTGGATTAATTTCGTGTTCTTGAATATCAAAGTCTCTTGATTGATTTAAACCTGTCACCGTACGAGTTGTTTGATCTGAATTTTTAAAAATATTTAAAAGTTCTTTTTTGGACAAAGGATCTGTTGTCCACTCAATAATCCAATGACTTCTTTCAGGCAACTCCGCTCTCAATTCTTCTCTTGAAAAAATCTCGTCAGAGCCTAGGCAATAATCAACGGCTCTACCAAAAATATTTTCAGCTGAGTCCGTTCTTCCTCCACTATAGGCATGAAAAAAAGCTGTGATGACTTTTCCCTCGTGAGTTAATACTTCACCTTTTGTTTCCTTTATTGCTTGATCTGTGGAAGATTCAGCAGCACTAATCCCTGCAAAAACTTGAAATCTAGCTGTGTCGTCAACATCAAAGTATGTTCTTGTCGATGTTTTAACATGGTAATAAGCATAGCTTCTTGCTGATAACGCTTGTGCTTTTAAAGCTTCTATTGGCCAGGTATAAACTGATTCTTTAGGAACAACTCCGCGAAGATATGTTTCAAGATCAAGAGTATTGATGATCATGATTCCGCCATCGTAGACAAGTATTTTCATATTCCCTATGTAGCTATGGGATTTATCTTCATTATTCTTTCTTAAGACCTGCACTGGAGTTTTCGTGGTAAATTCAAATGAAGATAATATTTCCTGATGACGAGGTGACTTTACTAAAATCTTTCCTCTTACTAATTTTAAATCTAAGCGCTGATACTTATTTCCGTTAAGTTCAATTCCTTTTCCACGAAGTTTAACCTCTGTTTTAATATCTCTACTTCCGTGCAAATAATCATTTTTTAGGGTGTGGGGAAAAATCTTGACCCGAATTTGACCCTCAGATCGATAATTGGCTCCCGTGTGGTGTTTCTCAGAATTTAACTTTTCTAAGGGGACACTTAAAGGTTGGTTCACTTCTGGGATACTTGAACTCCCATAAAGCAAATCTTGGGCCTTAATAGGATTGGCCATCAACAATAATAATAACAAACCTAAACGCATGAAACCTCCGTTTTAAATCGCTAAAGGTGAGTCGCTACCCTAGTACCGATCTTTATATTTTTTGGGATAAATAAACTCCCGAAGCTGACCCCTCACAGGTCCAAGAGTCGTTATATTAATAAAACATATACCTAAGGTTGGAACATTATCAATATAATCTTGAGTGATATGGTTAACAAACTCGGTAAGTCCTGGATTATGCCCCACAATAATTAAGTTTTTTGAATGCTCATGCTCTGCACAAATCTCTAGTAACTTTTGACCACTTGCATGATATAAATCGTCTCTAAATTCAGCCTCTAGCTCAAGTCCCTCGCAAGTGAGCCTGGTTCTTTGTGCTGATGAACTAAGGACCGTGCAATTTTGAGGTAAACGTTTAGCTAGTTCTGTTTGCATCAATGAGAGGTCTAATCGACCTCTCTTATTAAGACCACGATCAAAATCAGATAGATGAGGACTATCCCAACTAGATTTAGCGTGACGAATAAGAATGATACTCTCTAAAGCAACGATTGAATCACCCTATTAAAAGTCTCTGAAGGTCTCATCGCTTTTTCTGCCATATCAAAATTCGGATTATAATAGCCACCGATATCAATAGACTTACCTTGAACACTATTCATTTCGCTTAAGATTTTAGCTTCATTATCTTCTAACTCACTTGCCACCTTATCAAATTGACTTACACCCCTAGTGGCCAAAGCTCTCGCCCAATATTTAGCGACATAAAAATGAGAAGCCCGATTATCGTTTTCTCCTGCTTTTCTTGAAGGAGCATTATTATTTTTCAAATAAAGTCCGTTCGCTTCATCTAGCGCGTCGGCTAAAACTTTGATTTTCTCATTACTAGTTTTTGAGGCTAGATCTTCTAGGGAAACTGCCAATGCGAGAAACTCGCCTAAAGAATCCCAGCGCAAATGATTTTCCTCTAAGAATTGCTGAACATGTTTTGGAGCTGATCCGCCGGCACCCGTTTCATATAGTCCTCCCCCTGCAAGCAGAGGAACGATGGATAACATTTTTGCACTCGTTCCTAATTCTAAAATGGGAAATAGATCCGTTAAATAGTCTCTTAAAACATTTCCAGTAATTGAGATCGTATCTTTACCAGCTTTTACTCTTTCACAAGTAAAAGTCGTAGCAGCTTCTGGAGCCATAATCTGAATATCTAATCCTGAAATATCGTGATCTTTTAGATAGACTTCAACTTTTTTAATTAACTCTGCATCGTGAGCTCGATTTTTATCTAGCCAAAAAACGGCTGCATTTCCTGTGGCTCTCGCTCTTGAAACTCCAAGTTTAACCCAGTCACGAACAGCAATATCTTTTGTCTGACACATTCTAAAAATATCACCAGCTTCCACCTTGTGACTCATCAACAGAGACCCGTCTTCACTTAGGACTTTCACAGTTCCTGCTTGATCCATTTCAAAAGTTTTATCATGAGATCCATATTCTTCGGCTTTTTTGGCCATCAAGCCGACATTTGAAACATTGCCCATGGTCTTCACATCAAAAGCACCATTTTTCTGACAAAATTCAATCGTGGCTTGATACACACCTGAATAAGATCTATCTGGGATGAGAGCTTTCGTATCATGAAGAGCGCCGTCTGCTCCCCACATTTTGCCAGAAGACTTAATTGCAGCAGGCATTGAAGCATCAATAATAACGTCACTTGGAACATGAAGATTGGTGATTCCTTTATCCGAATCTACCATGGCAAGCTTGGGTCTGTTTTTGTAACAGTTATCAATTGCTTCCATAATTTCATCTGCTTTAGCGGATGTCTTAATCTTTGAAAGCATTGTTCCTAAACCGTAATTTGGATTAACTCCGATGGCCTTAAATTCTTCAGCAAACGCCTCAAAGACTGGGGCAAAATAACTTCTTATAGCATGACCAAAGATTATAGGGTCACTCACTTTCATCATTGTGGCTTTCATATGCAATGACAAAAGAACATCTTCTTTTTTAGCCAATTCAATTTCTCGATCAAAATATGTGCTTAAGGCTTTAAGACTCATCACAGATGAATCTATAACCTCGCCCTCTAATAGCCCTAGGTTTTCTTTCAGTTTTGTCTGCTGGCCATCTGTACTTTCAAAAACGATGGATACACTTGAAGCTTTTTCCATTGTATGAGACTGCTCACTTCCATAAAAATCACCCTCAGTCATACTTGATACATGAGACTTAGAGTCTTTGCTCCATTCTCCCATTCGATGGGGATTTGCTTGAGCAAATTCTTTTACCGGCTTGGCCACTCTTCTATCCGAGTTTCCTTCTCTAAGGACTGGGTTTACCGCTGAACCTAAAACCTTAGCATAGCGATTTTTAATTTCTTCTTCTGCTGCATTGGTAGGACTTGCTGGATAATCAGGAATATCAAAACCCTGGGATTGAAGTTCTGAGATAG
>CEQY01396342.1_pt1 | contig 12583 bp, 13 predicted proteins | sample 361391 | NCBI WGS metagenome assembly CEQY01 (sample SAMEA2621075, study PRJEB7988) | marine metagenome | isolation source: saline water (ENVO:00002010), including
TTTTTTTTGCAAATAAAATAAAGCTTTAGAATAATCTATTATTATGAGTAGTATTTTTGGAAACTTAAAAAGAAATACATTAGCAAACTTTATACAAGTTATTCTCAGTACTTTTACTTTATTCATTCTATATCGGTATTTGATTTACGAAATGGGGCTTGAAGCTCTTGGGATTTGGGCTGTTGTTTTATCAGCTGTATCAAGTGGAAGATTAGTCGAACTAGGATTAGCTAGTGCTCCTGCTAAGTTTGTTTCAAAATACTTAGCTCTAAACAGCTACTCAAAAGTGAACAAAGTTATAGATACGATTTCTATATCCATTTTCATCTTATTGCTTATATTTTCTCCACTTCTTTATTATTTCCTTGATTTTATATTTCCATATTTTATCGACGAAAAATTTCTCCCACTCATTACACAAATGATCCCATACATTATTGGTTCTTTAGTGTTGAGTGCTGTAGCAAGTGTTTTTCAAGGTTCTATTGATGGTTTTGAAAGGATGGATATTGGTGCATTCATTAAAGTAAGCGCTCAATTATTGCTTTTAATCTTAGCTGTTATCTTTGTCCCTACTATGGGGTTGATTGGGTTAGCTTTATCACAATTAATTCAGGGGATATATCTGCTTATTGTTTCTAGATTATTTATCAAATACTTATCTGAAGATATGTCAATTTTGCCGAAGAAATTTAGCTTAAAGACATTAAAAAAGATTTTTAACTATGGATTAAATATGCAGGTTGTCACAATATTTGTCACTATAAGAGAACCAATTTTAAAAGCATTCATTTCAAAATTTGGAGGTTTAGCTGCTGTTGGAATTTTTGAAGTGGCATTTCAAATTGTATCAAGACTCAGCACAGTTATTTATTCAGTGAATCAAGTTATTGTTCCTCGGATATCAGCATTAAAAGAACAGAGCTCTAATGAGATTGATAAGCTTTTTAAGATTAACTATGAAATTTTAATATTTATTGTCCCATTAATTTTTACATTAGTTTTTTGTTGGTCAGGTGTATTGTCATTAATACTTCTTGGAGACTTTGAGCATGATTTTGTATACGTTACTTACGTTGTAGGTTTTGGGTGGGTAGCAAATGTTATGGTTCTGCCCATATATTTTTACAATATGGGATATGGTTCAGTTCAAAATAATGCACTATCTGAGGCAATTGTAGGGATTTCAAACATCATTCTTGGGTTCTTACTTGGAACTTATTTTGGGCTATATGGTGTGACTATTGGATATTCAATTTCAATGTTGTTTGGTGCATTAGTATTAATATATAGAATGGCTAAGCAAAATATTAATGTATCAGTATTATTTTCAAAAATAGATATTTATTTTTTGATAAGTTCATTGCTACTACTAGGTTATTTTTATAACTATCCAATTAATTTTTCTGAAGGCTTTGATTACGGAAATACAATGCTATTCTTATTGCCTTTAGTAACATTATTGTTGTATTCAATCTATCATCCAATGAGAAAGAAAATATTTACAATTGTTTTTAATGATAAATAATAGATATACATCATGGACATAAAAACCCAACTTCTAAAAAAATTTAATGATAAAAAAGCTACTATAGGAATTTTTGGTTTGGGGTATGTCGGATTGCCGCTAGCTATAAGGTTTGTTCAAGTTGGTTTTAAGGTAATTGGCTTTGATATCAATACAGAAAAAGTTGATCAACTTAATAAATCAAGCTCATTTATAGATCATATTCCTGATAGATTAATTCAGAAAATTAATGACAAAGGATTCAAAGCAACATCTGACTTTGCTGAAGTTCAAAATGCTGATGCTTTAATAATTTGTGTGCCAACACCTCTTGATAAAAACAAAAATCCTGATTTAAGTTATGTAATTGAAACAACAAAAATGATTTCTTCTTATATAAGAGAAGGCCACGTATTTTCCCTAGAAAGTACGACTTATCCTGGAACCACCGATGAAGTTGTTCAGCCTATATTAGAATCAAGTGGCCTAAAAGTTGGTGAAGAAATATTTCTAGTTTATTCACCAGAGAGGGAGGATCCCGGTAATCAATCCTTTACAACCTCCACTATTCCAAAAGTTATTTCTGGAATTACACCCAACTGTTTAGAAATTGCAGAATCGTTATATGACTCTGCAGTAAATAATCTTGTTCCAGTATCGTCTACAAGAGCTGCTGAGATGACAAAGTTACTAGAAAACATCCATAGAGCTGTGAATATTGGCTTAGTAAATGAAGTGAAAATAGTTGCTGATGCAATGGATATTGATATACATGAGGTTATCGAAGCCGCTTCAACAAAGCCATTTGGTTTTACTCCGTATTATCCAGGGCCAGGATTGGGTGGTCACTGCATTCCAATAGATCCATTTTATTTTACATGGAGGGCTAAGCATTTTGGCTTAGAAACTAAATTCATTGAATTGGCTGGAGAGGTAAATAACAGTATCCCTGGGTGGGTAGTTAATAAGCTAAATAAAAGATTAGTTGAAGAGGGTAAAGTTTTAAATGGATCTAAAGTTTTATTACTTGGATTAGCCTATAAAAAAGATATTGGTGATATGAGAGAGTCACCTACATTTAAGTTTATAGATATTCTAGAAAATGAAGGCTGTAATGTAGATTACTGCGACCCATATATTCCTGTCTTAGGCAAAACTAGGGATTATAATTTTAATAAAAAAAGTATTGAGTTAAATGCTGAAAAGCTATCTACATATGACGCCGCTATACTTGTAACAGATCATTCATCATTTGATTATGACTTGATATGTAAAAATTCAAAGATTCTTGTTGATACAAGAGGAGTGTACAAAGAGCATAGATCAAATGTGATAAGAGCTTAAACAAAGATTGTGAAACAAGAACATATATGTCACGTAATTAGCGGATATTTCAGAGATAATCCAAGAATTTTTAATAGACAATGCCTCTCCCTTAAAAAAAATAACTATCAAGTTTCTATTCTTACAAATGATAATTTAGAGGATGAAGTCATTGAGGGTATTAGCATTATTTCAACGAAAAAAAAATTTAAATCAAGATTGCTTGTTATTCTTTTTTCCATAATACAGTTTTATGAAGATGCATTAAAAATTGACTCAGATTACTATCAATTACATTCACCAGAACTTCTGCCCTTAGGAATATTGCTTAAATTTAGAGGAAAAAAAATAATTTATGATGCTCATGAAGACATGGAGAACCATATTTTAGAAAAAAAATCTATTCCTACAAATTTTTTGAGGCTCGTTATTTCTAAAATCTATACTTTATTTCAAAATATCACCTTAAGGTATTTTGATGGAGTAATTACACCTCATAATCATGTATTTAAGAAGTTTAAAAAAGAAAAAATTAGAGTTGAGCTGGTGCCAAACTTTCCAAATTTTGTATCTGAGGATATAGAAGAAAAAGATTACTTAGCCAGAAATGATGCAATCTGTTACAGCGGCACAGTTTACTTACACAGCAATCAAAAAATAATTCTTGATTCTATAGAAAAAATTGATGGTCTAAACTATTTAATTGCAGGAACAATACCAAAACAGTGTGAAAGCATAATATCTGCTCATCCTGCTAGAGAGAAAGTGATATTCAAAGGAATGCTTCCCCCTTCTGATGTTGATGCTTTTCATAAAGGTGCATTAGCTGGCATAACTATTCTAGACTACACAAAAAATCTTGGTGGGAAAGAGGGTACTCTTGCTTTAAATAAAATATTTGAATACATGGCATCAGGATTGCCGGTTATATGTACAGATACTCATATATTTCAAGAAATCATCCGCCGCCATAAATGTGGTATTTTTGTAAATCCTAATAGTGTTACAGAAGTTAAGGCTGCAATTAAAACTATTTTAGGGGACAAGTCTGAGAGTTATGCAATGGGGCAAAGAGGGAAAAAAGCAGTAATAGAGGAATATTCATGGAAAAATATAGAACCACACTATATTAATATTTTTAAAACTTAACAAAATGATTGTCAGAATAATTTATTCAAATTTACTTTTCTCAGCAATGTTTTTCTTTTCTTTCTTAGCAATATTTGGTTTAAATTATTCTGGGCTGGAAAGTAGTTCTTCATTACTCATTTATTCTGTTTTCTCATCAATACTTGCTTATGGTTTGATTTTAATTGGAATATTTAGAGATAAAGGAAAGATTCTTTTGAAAGATCTAGTTTTCTATCTAATACCAATTCCAATAATTTTGTCTTATTTATGGACGGGTAATTTTTCAGGTCTTGCCTATAAAACTATAGGGTTGTTTTTGTTAAGTGTTGTCCCAGGTATTTATCTTGCTATTGAAATAAGCAAAAAGGATGGACTTAAAAATTATGAAAATATTTTTCTGGCACTTGCAGTAGTTATTACTTTAGGAATTTTACGTACAATTCCTGAAGTTCTAAATTCTCCTGTTTATGAAGTCATTACCCTTTATGCAGGAGGCCACTACCAGAATATGTCATATTTTTCATCTCTTGCATTTATTATTACTCTTACTTACTTTTCTTTTTACAGCCCAAAGAAATCAATCTTATTTGCCCTTTTTCTTTTAACTATGATGCTTATACAAATTGGCGGTGTTCTGGCATCTGGAGGAAGAGGTGGTTTGGTGGTAATATTTGTAACAATAGTATCTATATTATTTCTCAGACTAAAGTTTATTAAAACAATGCTCCTGTTTGTGGGTCTGGTGTTTATAGTTCCATTAATTCTAAACTCGCTACCCCTAGAATATTTAATAGACAATCAATTAGTTATCGATAGATTAGAGAGATTGGTTTCATATATTTCATCAGATGGTTTAGATTTCTCTCAATCATCATTTAGAGACGTATTTTATATTCAATCTCTAGAATATATTTCTCAAAAACCGATTTTTGGACACGGTTTTTTTTCAATAATTGATAACTCTCCTGAACCTTTTTTTGAGCGGCCAGGAGACTTCTATTCACATAACTTTTTTTTAGATATTTTGCTACATGGTGGCATATTATTTTTACTATTTTGGATAGCTATTCTTTCAGTATTTTTTTACAAGATTTTCTTAATATTAAAATATGAAAAAGACCAGTTCATGATTTTAGTGCCTGTTATATATTCTTTTACACAACTTATGTTCTCGGGGAGCTACTTACAAGAAACTATGTTTTGGTTTTCTGTTGTATTTGTACTTTCTTATAATTTTCAAAGAGAGAGCAGTAAATGAAAAAAATAATAGATATTCTTGATTACGGAATGGGGAACATTGGTTCTATAGCAAATATGCTGAATTATCTTGGTGCAAAATTTAGAATCATCAGCACTTATGAAGAAGTTGATAATTCAAATGCACTAATACTTCCAGGCGTAGGTAAATTTGATGCAGCTATCAAAATTTTAGAGAATAAAAATATTTTTAAATCAATTGTTTCGCTATCTGATAATAAGAGTGTGCCTATTCTTGGAATTTGTCTTGGGATGCAGTTGCTTTGCAGAGATAGTGAGGAAGGCCAAAAACAAGGGCTAGGGCTCATAGATGCTTCTGTAACAAAATTAGATACCTCAAGACATAAAAAATTAAAAATTCCACACATGGGGTGGAATTATGTAAATGTATGTGGCAAAGATAATATTCTTGCTAACTTTAAAGACCAACCTAGATTTTATTTTGTTCACTCCTTTTGTGTAAAAACTTTTGATGAAAGTATCGTAATTGGTAAAACTAATTACTCTGAAGAATTTGTTTCAGCATTTCAGAGAGATAATATTATTGGGTTGCAATTTCATCCAGAAAAAAGTCATGAATATGGAATGCAGGTATTTAGAAACTTTATTAAATTAACAGATGAATGATTTAAGAGTTATACCGTTTCTTTTGCTAGGTGATGAAGGTTTGGTAAAAACTGTTTCATTTAAATCAAGAAAATATTTAGGAGATCCCATTAATGCTGTGAAAATATTTAATACAAAAAGGGTTGATGAGCTTGCTCTATTAGATATTGATGCATCAAGACAAGGAAGAGAGCCAAAATATGAATATATAAAAGAAATTGTTTCTGAAGCTTTTATGCCTATCACTTATGGTGGTGGAGTAACAGAGCTTTACCAATTTGAAAAGCTATTCAAGCTTGGAGTAGAAAAAATTTGTGTAAATTCATTATTCTTCAGTAACCCTAAAATTATAAAAGAAGCTTCAAGCATCTTTGGCAGTCAGTCTATTGTGCTTTCTCTAGATGTTAAGAAAAATTTTTTTGGGAAGGATATGCTTTTATATGAGTGTGGAAAAAAGAAATCAATGTTAAAAAATAAAGAACTTGTGAAATTAATAAATGAGCTAGATATTGGTGAAATTGTTTTATCTTCTGTAGATCATGAAGGAGCTATGAAAGGTTTTAGGCTTGATCTATTAAAGTTTTTAAGTAGTGAGCTGAATATACCTATAATATCCCTTGGTGGGGCTGAAAATATTCATCATTTTTTAGCAGCAATCACGTGTGGCGCTTCTGCTGTAGGTGCAGGTTCAATGTTTGTTTATAATGGTCCCAATAAAGGAGTTCTCATTAGCTACTTAAATAATGAGCAAATTGAAGTATTAAATAATGCTTATAAGACAGAAAATTCTTAATCTAACAAAGTCCTTAAGAAAAACATATATTACTGTATCCTTGTAACATATGGAAAAACAAGACACATGCAAAAGATGCGTAATGGACATTACCGCTCCTGAAATAGAATTCTTTAATGATGGAAGATGCACTTTTTGTAAACATTACGATGAAGTAAATACAAAAGATCTTTTTGAACCAAGTGAAGGAGAAAAAAGAATTCAAAGCCTTGCAGATAAAATAAAAAAGGAATCAAAAGGAAAAAAATATAACTGTTTGATAGGTGTTAGCGGTGGAGTTGATAGTTCCTATGTTGCTTATTTGGTTAAGAAAAAACTTGGACTTAATCCTCTTGCACTTCATCTCGATAACGGATGGAATAGTGAGCTCGCAACAGCAAATGTTGAGAATCTCCTTAATAATTTGGATATAGATCTAGAGACTAATGTTTTAAATTGGAACGAGTTTCGAGATATTCAAAAAAGTTTCTTAAAATCATCTATTACAAATATAGAAATACCAACTGATCATGCTATTTGGGCATCCTTGGCTAAAACTGCTTCAAAACATAACATAAAGTATATTTTTTCAGGAAATAATGTTGTTACAGAAGCAATAATGCCTGAGTCATGGCTTTATGGGTCAAAAGATTCAAATTTAATCAAGAATATTCAAAAAAAATTTGGAACATTTGAAATCAAAGATTTTCCTATGCTTTCATTATTCGATTATGTTTATTATTTTTTGTTCAGAGGAATAAAGTGGATACCAATCTTAAACTATTTGGAATACAACAAGGAGTTATCTAAAGAAACTTTAATTAAAGATTTAAAATGGAGAGATTATGGTGGAAAACATTATGAGTCAATATTCACCCGTTTTTTTCATGCATATTATATGCCCAAGAAGTATGGAATTGATTTAAGAAAATCTTATTTATCTGCATCTATCTGCTCAGGACAAATTAAAAGAGACAGCGCAATAAAAGAACTAAAAAATAATACTGCAGAACAAGATATATTAGAGCAAGATGAATCATATGTGAAAAAGAAATTAGGATTTACTGATGATGAATTTCAGAAAATTATGAGTAGCCCTAGAAAATACCATTATGACTATGGGAGTGACGAAAAAATATGGAAATATTTTTCAAAGTTTGTAGCTTGGGCAAGAAAAAAAATTACCAAAGTTTGAGACTATAATCTTGTATAATTTTATTTTTAACATTCAAATTTTATGACTAAATTTTTTCATGCAACTTCCGAGGTTCAGAATAAAGATTCAATTGGAGAGGGATCGAAAATATGGCAATATACAATTATCTTAAACGGAGCAGTAATAGGTAAAAACTGCAACATTTGTTCCCATGTTTTCATAGAATCAGATGTCATTATTGGAGATAATGTAACTATTAAATCTGGTGTTCAATTATGGGATGGCGCAAAGATAGAAAATAATGTGTTCATTGGGCCAAATGTTACTTTCACCAATGATAAATTTCCTAGAAGTAAACAATACCCTGAATCATTTAAGATTTTAAAAATTGAAGAGGGTGCATCTATAGGAGCAGGAGCAATAATATTGCCAGGCATCACAGTCGGGAAAGGTGCAATGGTTGGCGCTGGCGCAGTTGTAACAAGAGATGTTGATCCTGGTACATTGGTAACTGGAAATCCTGCCAAATTTATTAAAAATTTGAAATGCTAGAAAACTGTAAAATAATTTCACTTCCAACATTTAGTAACAAAAAAGGTGATTTATCATTTGTTGAATCAAGTAATCATGTCCCTTTTGAGATTAAAAGAATTTATTATTTATACTCAAATAATACTAATAGCAGAGGTAACCATGCGCATAAAAATCTTTATCAGTTATTAATTGCTGTTAATGGCTCTTTTTCTGTTACTCTTGACGATGGCTCTATGCAGGCGGACTATTTCCTTAATAATCCTGGCGAAGGGTTATTAATTTGCCCAATGATATGGAGAAGGCTTTCAAACTTTTCAAAAAATTCAGTATGTTTGGTTCTAGCATCTTTAGAATACAGTGAGGATGATTATTTTAGGGATTATGACGAATTTATAAAATACATAAACTAGTTATATGAATATTCCATTTTTAGACTTAAAAAAAATTAATGGCCAGATCATGGAGGAAATTACTATTGCAGCAAAAAATTGCTTGCTTTCAGGCAACTATATTGGTGGTAATTATGTTGAAGATTTTGAAAATGATTATGCACTTTATTGTGATTCAAAACATTGTATTGGAGTTGCAAATGGCATGGAAGCAATACAATTATCTTTAATGGCATTGGACATCTCAGAGGGTGATGAAGTAATAGTTCCTGCACATACATATATTGCTACTTGGCTAGCAGTTTCGCATTGCAAAGCTTTACCAGTGCCAGTCGATATTGATATTAATTCATATAATCTTGATGTTGAAATGCTTCATCAAGCAATAACACCAAAAACTAAAGCAATTATACCTGTTCACCTTTATGGGCAATCTTGTGATCTTGATCCAATAATTTCAATAGCTAAAGAAAAAAATATTTATGTGATTGAGGATGCTGCTCAAGCACACGGAGCAAAATATAAAAATAAATTAATAGGATCTCACAGTGACCTGGTAGCATGGAGCTTCTATCCTGGGAAAAACCTAGGTGCTATGGGAGATGCTGGAGCAATAACAACAAATAATGATAATCTTGCTGAAAAAATAAGATACTTGCAAAATTATGGATCAAAAGAGAGATATATTAATAAATATGTTGGCTTAAACAGTAGGCTTGATCCACTGCAAGCTTCAATATTAAAAGTAAAATTAAGTTACCTTGATTCATGGAATACTAAAAGGCAACAATTAGCTTTGAGATATTTAAATAATTTAAATGGTCTTAATAAAATCACACTCCCAAAAGTTATGGAAGGCAATGAACATGTTTGGCATCTTTTCTGTGTCAGAACAGATAATAGAGATATGTTGAAATCATTCTTAGAAAGCTATGGAATCAATACTCTCATTCATTATCCAGTACCTCCACATTTACAAGAGGCATATATTCATGATGGCGTATTTAAAGAAAATGTTAATTTAACTATTACTGAGGAGGTATCTAATACTATTCTAAGTTTACCGCTTAACCCATGCTCCACAACTGATGAAATTGACTATATCTCAAGCAAATTAAAAGAATATGATAAAAATTTTTGAATCTGATTTTGATACTGCTGAAGAAAAAGCAGTAAATAATGTAATAAAGAGCGGATGGCTCACAAATGGAGATATGACTATTAGATTTGAGAGTGATATTAAAGATATTCTTTTAAACAACAATATAAATGTTGCAGCTGTGAGTTCTTGCACTGCTGCACTCCATATTGCGTTAATGGCATCAAATATAAAAGAAGGAGATGAGGTAATTATTCCAGCTCTAAACTTTGTTTCAGATTTTAATGTTGTAAAAGCTGTCGGTGCAAAACCAGTCTTGGTTGACGTAGAGAGTGTAGATGAATGGTCTCCGTCTCTTGAAAATATAAAGCGTGCCATCACAAAAAAGACGAAAGCATGCATTATTGTTCATTTTGCTGGAATCCCAGCAAAAAACATTCTTGAGATTTCAGATTACTGTAAAGAGAGAAACATTGTTTTAATTGAAGATGTTGCTCATGCTGCTGGAGCATCAATTAATAACAGTAAGTGTGGCTCTATCGGAGATTTTGGTGCCTTCTCCTTTTATAGTAATAAAAATATTTCTACTGGTGAAGGTGGGTGCATTTCGACTAAACGTGAGATAAAGAAAATAAAAGAATTAAGATCGCATGGCATGACAGCATCAACATTAGATAGAGAAAAAGGACGAGTTTTTTCTTATGATGTGTCAAATGTTGGGCTGAATTATAGGATTGATGAGATTAGATCTGCTATTGGTATTGAGCAATTAAAAAAATTTGAACAGAAACATAAAATAAGAAAACAGCATGTTATGACATATTTAGAGAACTTACCGAAAAATATTAGAACTCCATATGAAAATGTGGTTGGTAATTCCTCAATTAATACTGTGGATCATATTTTTCCTGTTTTGTTGCCAAAGGCAAATATTAAATCTGAAGTGATTGAAAAGTTAAAGCAAAAGAAAATCCAAACAACTATGCACTACCCTGCACCATGGAACTTTTCAGCTTATAAGAACGAATTTTCTTCAAAAGGTTTTGAGGTAACAAAGGAAATTACCGATAGAGAGCTAACATTGCCTTTACATACAAAAATGAGTTATTCAGATGTTAAATATGTATGTAAATGTTTAGGAGAATTCTTATGAGTTACTTTAATGCTGATCATAATTTAATTAAAAACTTAAGTGAAAATGGGTTCTGTGAGCTTGAAAAAATAAATGAAGATTTTAGAGAAGAAGTACTTTTAGATATTGAACAAGAAATTAGTAACAAAACTTATTCTGCTAATAGCAAAATAGGCTATAAAGTTGCAGAAAAGCTTGGCTTCTCAATCGAGAAAATGTCTGATTTGCACTATGAGGTTTATAAATCGAAACCTAAATATCTTGACTTCTATCCTGTCTTAAGAGTAGTAAAGCCTGGCCAATCTGTTGAGGCTTTAAGAGTTCATTATGATTCACATAGATTTACAATCGTCATACCACTTCAGACCCCATACAAACTTGAGCATGAATCTGGAGAATTATTGATATTCCCAAATTTAAGAAGCGAGCCAATAAATTTTTTAACTAATTTTTTTGGGAAACTATTCAGTAAAATTTTTACATATAAGCCATTACTAGATATTTTAATGGCAAGAAAAAAATTTAATGTCTTCAATTTTAATAATGGAAAACCAATAATTTTTCAAGGTCGAAGAACATTGCATGGAAATTACAGATTTTCAGATCAAGTACAGTCACCGAGAATAACATTATTACTTCATTTTTTCGATCCAGAAGGACCGTCTGGTTTTGGCGCAACACTCAGAAGTTTTAGAAAAAAATTTACAAGATAATAATGATAAGGTTATTTGATTTTATACTTTCTTTATTTGCATTAATTGTGCTTTCCCCTGTCTTTCTAATAGTAATCCCAATACTCAGTTTAACAGGTGAGGGCGAGATCTTTTATTTGCAAAAAAGAATAGGAAAAAATGGAAAAACTTTTAAGATCATTAAGTTTGTTACCATGACAAAAAATAGTGAATTTATGGAAGGTGGCACGATAACAGTTGAAAATGATCCTCGAATTCTGCCAATAGGGCATTTTTTAAGAGCATCAAAAATTAATGAGTTGCCGCAGATTATTAATATTTTGATCGGTGATATGTCAATAATTGGACCAAGACCTCTTACGGAGGAAACCATTAGTTATTACGAGGAAAATGCAAAAAAAATAGTGCTTTCAGTAAAGCCAGGATTATCTGGAATTGGATCAATTATATTTAGGAATGAGCAGGAGCTGTTGGAGAAAACAGAAGATAGACACAAATTTTATTCAGAATACATTGCTCCTTATAAGCTTGAGCTTGAGCTATGGTATGTAGAAAAAAGAACTTTAGCTTTAAATTTCTTATTAATATTTTTGACACTATCAGCTGTTTTAATCAAGGGCAGCCAATACCATTGGCGTTTTTTTAAATCATTACCTGAACCACCTTTAAAACTCAAGAAAACTTTACAATACAGCGTGAGAAGCTGAGTTAATTTATTTTTTTTAGATGTTCAATGAGTTTGTTGATATAATTTTGTGATGAAGAATTGTTTCAACTTTAAAATTTTTATCCTCTTTTTATCCGGTTTTATTTTTTCTCAAGAGATTGATTTAAATAATATAAATTTTGCAAATTTAGATGAGAAAGAACTTCAAAAATACATTGAGCTGACACAAAAAGGCAATTCAGAATTGAACGATCAAATTCCCAATCAAGAGACATTGATGGAAGTTAGTGAGGAAAATCAAGACTCAGACTCCAAAGA
>CEQY01101856.1_pt1 | contig 12546 bp, 8 predicted proteins | sample 361391 | NCBI WGS metagenome assembly CEQY01 (sample SAMEA2621075, study PRJEB7988) | marine metagenome | isolation source: saline water (ENVO:00002010), including
AGAAGAAGAAGTCGTGGAAGAAAAAGACTTTCTGCCTAGTTGAAGAATTCAATTTCCTCATCTAATTTTTCAAAAATATACAACAGCTCCAAAGCTATTTCGTGCAACGAAATTTTATTTAAAATTAATACCCATAATGATCTAGAAGAGCCTTTGTTAGGGTTTGCTATTAGCAGAAAAATTGGAAAAGCCAACAAGCGTGTTTTGTTCAAAAGGCGCTGTAGAAGCTTATTTTATCATCGTTTTATTAAAAATAAAAAAAAAATTGCCATGATTATAATACCTAAATCCATTAACTTAGGGTCGAAAGTAATAAGCAGTTCGTTTGATTTATTAGAAAAAAAATTATATCATGATTAATAACTTTTTTATATTTTTCATTAAACTCTATCAACAGTGCCTTTCTCCGCTAATGGGCCGATGCTGTATATATTCTCCTTCTTGCTCTGAATATGCCATTCAGCACATTAAAAAATATGGGATTTTAAAATCTCTTTTTCCTATATGTAAAAGAATTGTTTCATGCAACCCTATGTCTAGAAGGCCTAAGTGGGACCCCGTAAAATAATGGAACTAAGAAGAATATTTTTAGCGGGTTTTTTAATTATGCTAGTTTGGGTTATATGGGGAGCTTTCTTTGCTCCACAGCCTAAAAATGCAGCCTCTGCCGACCAGGATTCTTCTGTTCAAAAACAAGAAGAGGATGCTAAAAACAGGGGGCTTGATCAAAAAAACACCAAAGACAACAATTCTGAAGAAAATGTTCAGGTGGAATATGGTGACCCCGTGCTCCTTACTGTGGAAACAGGCCTTTTTAGTGCAGTGCTTTCTAATGAGCTTGGAGGAACTTTTCTTCAATACACTTTAAAAGGCGACAGGTATTCAGGGGCCTATACAAATGAGTCTGCTGCTTTTGGAAAAGACACTAGGCACAGCTACGATGAGAATGGAAAAATTAGTTTTTTGTTTACTGAGAAAGAGGGATACTCTCCTTGCAACCCGTGCCTTAAAGGTGTTGAAACTAATAATGTCCATCAGGTGTACATCAATGATTCGCTGATTGATCAAACAGGACACACGGAGGTGGTTAAAAAAACTACCACTATACAGTTCAAGTCGAATGAGTTTGTCCACACAATTACAATAAATCCTGGCTCTTATATGGTTTTACATGAATATCGTTTGGGAGAAGAAATGAGCTCTCAACCCAAGAGCGTTATTTGGGCTAACGGAACAAGGCCTTCTGAAAAGTATGGATGGCTAGACGATCAAAATTCGTATGGTATGTTTTTAACTAAAAACTCTGAGGATTCTGACTATTTAACTGGCAATTCTAACCTCGCTGATGATGCTCTTTACTTCAATGAAGATATTGAGTGGGTTGCCTCAAGAAACAAATATTTTGTATCTGCAATTGTCCCAGCGAAAGAATCCGGGGTTCGGCTTGGCAAGATTGTTCCTGGCGAGGGTTCTTCTTTTGCAGACACATACAAATACCGGGGTTCCAATGCATCTGTTTATGATTTAGAGCTTGAGTTTAATAACTACAAAGACTTTAAGTTTTATAGTTTTTTGGCTCCGCTTGAATATTCTGTTGTATCTAGTGGAGACATTAACGATCTTGATGATATTATGACAATGGGAGGGTCAGTTCTTAGTCCAATAAGTAAATTTATTCTTGGTGTAACTAATTTCCTTAATAAATATGTTCCTTTTGGAGGATATGCGTTGGTATTAATTTTATTTGCTTTGATAGTTAGAGTTGTTGCCGGGCCTTTAACAAAACTAAGTCTCGAGTCTACTAGAAAAATGCAAGAGGTTCAGCCTAAAATAAAAGAAATCCAGGATAAATACAAAGATAACCCTAAAAAGCTCCAATCAAAAATTATGGAAACATATAAAAACCATAACGTCAACCCTCTTTCCGGCTGTTTTTTAATGCTATTACAGTGGCCTATCATGATTCCTCCTTTTATTTTATTTAGATCTATGATTGAGCTAAGGGGAGAGCCTTTGTTTTTATGGATTCAAGACCTTTCGCTTCCTGATTATATGTTTGAGCTCCCTTTTCATATACCTCTGCTAGGAATAGGAAATGGGTATACTGGAATTGGTCTTTTGCCTATATTAATGGGAATAACTTTGTATCTTACTATGAAACAAAGCTCTGGTAGCATGCCGCAACAAAACAAGGCCATGCTATATACAATGAACGGAATGTTTGTTCTTCTTTTCAACAGCTTCCCAGCTGGGCTTAATCTTTATTACGTTGTATATAATATATTAAATTATTTACAACAACGTAAAACAAGTCAATCAAAAAAATAGGTCTCTTTTGGGCCCTTATATAAAAGATGACATTGTTGCGCTGGCAACTCCTATTGGTTTTGGGGCGCTCGCAGTAATCCGTGTTTCTGGGCAATCACTTAATACATTGTTTAACAAGGTTACCGGGCATAAAAACCCAAAACCTAGATATGCATATTTTAAAAAATTCTATTCTTCAGATGGAGATGTTTTAGACAATGTTCTAATAACTTATTTTAAAGGCCCCCTATCATATACTGGTGAAGATGTTATTGAAATTTCTTGTCATGGAGGGTCAATAATATCATCAATGATTATAGAAGAGCTTGTTCTTGTTGGGTGCAGGCATGCTGAACCCGGAGAATTTTCAAAAAGAGCTTATTTAAATGGAAAAATAAATCTAACTCAGGCTGAGTCGATAGATTTAATTATTCGCTCGACTCATAAAAATCAAGCAAAAAATGGAATGCTAAGTTTTGAGGGTGGCATAAAGGAAGATTTAATCGAAGTAGAAAGCGCCATTTATAGCCTGCTCGAAATAATAGAACACGAATTAGACTTTACAGATGAAGAAATAACACACACAACACAAGAAGAGATGAATAGCAGCCTTAAAAACATACTAAAACTATTTACTTCATTAATGAAAAGTGGTGGTCATTTAAATAAAATCAATGGAGGGTTAAGAGTTTGTATTGTAGGAGAGCCTAATGTTGGAAAATCAAGCCTCTTTAACTCCATTTTAGGCTACAACAAGGTTGTTGTTTCGGATCAAAAGGGCACAACAAGGGATTCTATTGAGGCACAACTTGTAGTTGGAGAGTTCCTTTTCACGCTCATTGATACTGCCGGCTATTGGGAAGGCAAAGATGATTTAGATAGGTTGGGAATAGAAAAAACAATTGAAGTAGCCAAAACATGTGATATTGCCATTATTTTAGATGATAAAAACCCTGAGAGTTTTAAAATGAAAATACCTGAAATAGAAAACAAAATAATAATAAAGGTTATATCCAAAGCCGATATTAATAAAAAAATTAAAAAAAGCGAGGACGCATTCATTGTTTCATCGAAAAAGGGAGTTGGTGTCGACGAGCTATTAACACACTTATCAACCATTGCTTCTAATAATTTTTTTCCTGAAAACTCTCACATTACTTCTTTCCGGCAACTTGCGCTAATAAAAAAAGCACGGGTGTCTGTTTTAGAGCTAATTGATTGTGCTTCAGCGCTGGATATGGTGCAAATTTCTAGCTCCCTTAGAAATTGTTTGGACAATATCGGGGAAATTGTTGGGAAAACAGATAATGAGAAGGTTTTGAATAAAATATTTCAAGGGTTTTGTGTAGGAAAATGAGTCATGATATATATATAGTGGGTGGTGGACACGCGGGAACAGAGGCAGCGTTCTCTATCTCCCGATTAGGGTTAACGTGTACAATTATAACAATGGATGTTGATTCGATAGGAAGAATGTCATGCAACCCAGCGATTGGGGGGCTTGCCAAAAGTCACCTAGTTAAAGAGATTGATGCCCTTGGAGGGCTTATGCCGCTTGCAGCTGATCATTCGGGAATACAGTTTAAGACTCTTAATATGTCAAAAGGACCCGCTGTTAGGTCTCTTAGAATTCAAACTGATAAGAAAAAATATTCAAGATATATATATAGAGCTATAAAGAAAAACAAAAAAATACACACTAAAAAGGGAGAGGTGGTTTCTTTCAAAACAAAAAATGAAAGAGTTAAATCTATAAAGCTTGCTTCAGGAGAAGTTTTAAATTGTAGTGGTCTTATTATTACCGCTGGAACTTTTTTAAACGGACTTATTCACATAGGAAAAGACACGTATAGAGCAGGAAGACTTGGAGAGGCTGCAGCACACGGACTTACAGAGTGTCTTGTCAACTATGGACTACATTCATCGCGCTTGAAAACAGGTACCCCTCCCAGGGTTTTAAAAAGCTCCATAGACTGGGAAAAGTGTCAAGTATCGGTTGGAGATAATGAAAAAGAGCCTTTTTCTATATTTAGATCTAGTGTTGATAAGAATGTTAATATTGATACTTTTTCTGTTGACACTTCTCGAATCACACACGACATTATAAATGAAAACATTAATCGCTCCGCAATGTATTCTGGAAAGGTTACTGCGGCAGGTCCAAGATATTGTCCCAGCATTGAAGACAAGGTTGTTAGATTTAAAGATCGCCCTTCTCATTCCCTTTTTCTTGAGCCAGAGTGGCTAGGCTCTGATCAGATTTATGTTGCCGGTTTTTCTACAAGCCTACCAAAGGAGACTCAGGTCTGTGCCCTTAAGTCGATTAAAGGTCTTGAAAATGTTGAGCTTATAAGGCCTGGTTACGCCATTGAATATGACTATATCCCCACCTATCAACTCAAGTCTACCCTAGAGTCTAAGTCAATAAAAAATTTATTTTTAGCTGGCCAAATTAATGGAACGTCTGGCTATGAGGAGGCTGCCGCTCAAGGCATGGTCGCGGGCATCAACCTTTCACTATCAACTCTTAACAGGCCACCTTTTATCATTAAAAGGCAAGAGGGGTATATTGGTGTTCTAATTGATGACTTAGTAACAAAGTTTATAGATGAACCCTACAGAATGTTTACCTCCAGGTCAGAATACCGCCTTTCTTTGCGCCCAGACAATGTTTACGACAGGCTTACCCCAATAGCAAAGTCTCTAGGCCTCCTTGACAATAAATTTTATAACAACTATTTGCATTTTGAAAAACTGTGCGCCGACTATCGCAGGTCTATTTCATCTAAGACCATTTCTTTTAACAACAAAAGTCTTCCGCTTGATAAATTTATTAAGCAACCAAAAAACTCTTTATTTTCTTTTTTCTGCCCAAAAGATTTGATTTCCAGGAGCTCTCTTTTTTCGGTAGAAACAGACATCAAGTATTCAGGATATGTTGAGATTGAGAAAAAAAGAGCAAAGAAAGTTCTCTCTCTTGAAAAAACTTTGATTCCAAAAAACTTCAACTATCTAGATCTTAAAAATATGAGCTCTGAGTCCCGAGAAAAGCTTACCCTGGTTAAACCAGAAACCGTTGCTCAGGCAATGCGCATAGGTGGGGTTTCATCATCAGATATTACAGAGCTTTGTTTTGTTTTATCAAAATAGCTTGTTTCACGTGAAACACTTTTTCCCTATTTCTAAAAAATCTTTAAATCTTATATTAAAGGGGGAACCTGTTTTTATTAAAGGCCTGCACCATGGGCTCCTTCCCCTTGTGCTTGACTTTATAAATAAAAAGTTTATAGTTATATGTGGCGATGGACTTTTGGCCCGCGCTTCAACAGACCTTTCTCTATATATAGAGGATAAGGGGGTTTATTATGATAATAGTTTTTACGATATTGGAAGCAGGGGGGCGGGTGGATATGCAGAAGAAAGGTCGGCTTTATTTAAGGCGGCCCATGCATCCTCTTTTAAAAATAAAAGTTTTTTAATTACTGACTCGGAAGGCTTTTATAAAAAAACCATATTATCTCAGCAAAAAGAGTCTGGTTTTGTGGTTGATGCTTCTTCAGAACACCATATGGTTGTTGAGGCCCTTAAGGGTGCGGGTTATAGACATGTTGATTTTGTTAGTTCGCCTGGAGACTTTTCGGTTAGGGGTTTTGTGGTTGATTTTTTACCCAAAGAGTCTCCGTATGGAGTAAGGGTCCTTTTTGATGACAGCGAAACCTTTCTTTTCTATTTTGATATTAAAACCCAGCTAACCCTAAGAGGGGTTTCGAATTTTTTTATTGTCAGGTCTAGGGAGGTTAATTCTCGCGTGTCCCTGCTTGATGTTTTGCCTTCAGATTTTTTACCTGTTTATTTAGACGAAGACGGTGTCCGCTTTTTATCAAAACAAACATCAAGCGAAGAGCTGTTTTCTTTAAAATACGTTTCGCCAGAGAGGTGTGTTTCTGAGGTTAACAAAGGCGTTATTGAGAGCAGGTGTTATGGGGGTTTTATATATAATGAAAGGGTTTTTGTTCCATCGTGGCTTTGTGGTGATAGAGATTATAGTATAAAAGATACTGGAGACGCCTATGTTGATTTTTCAAGCTTAGAAGTTGGAGATTTTTTAATTCATGAAGATTTTGGTGTGGGCGAATATGTAGGGTTATCTGATGTAGAGGGGCAAGAGTTTTTAGTTCTAAAATATAAAGATGCTCAGATAAGGGTTTTTCCGTCATTATTTGATAAAATATCTTTGTTTAAAAAAAGTGGGGATGTCTGCGATTTGGACTCTATTGGTCGCGGGTCTTCGTGGAAAAGGAGGGTTTCCTCAACGAAGAAAGGTCTTTCTGTTTTTGTCGAATCATTGTATGAAAATTATATGCAGCGCAAGCAAAGTGTGGGTCAAAAATTTTATATCGATCCTGAAATTGAGTCTGCTTTTTTGCAAAAATTTTCTCACACAGACACTCCGGATCAACAATCCTCTTGGTTGGAAATAAAAAAAGACCTGTGCTCTCCGGCCCCTATGGAGCGACTGCTTTGTGGGGATGTTGGTTTTGGGAAAACAGAGATAGCTATGAGGGCGGCCTTTTTAGCCTCAGTTAATGGTGGCGGCGTGGTGGTTGTTGCCCCCACCACCGTTCTTGCTAAGCAACTCTTTATTTCTTTTTGTGAGCGACTAGGTTTTTTTGATATTAAGGTTGGTTTTTTGTCTCGTTTTGTTTCTGCTGGTGAAGGTAAAAAAACTGTAGACCTTTTTGTAAATAAAGAGACCGATGTTTTGGTGGGCACTCATCGGGCCTTAAATAACGAGGACTGTTTAAGAGCTGCCTCCCTTTTAATTGTTGATGATGAACACAAGTTTGGGGTAAAACAAAAGGATGCCGTAAAGTCAATAAAAACAGATATTAACATATTGTATATGTCGGCCACTCCAATCCCTCGAACTTTAAACTTGGCTCTTTCTAAGTTTTCCAATATTTCTTTGATTTCTACACCTCCTCCTTTAAAAGTTTCTCCTAAAACATATGTTTCTGTTTACGATTTCGATTTAATTAAAAGAGCACTGGTTTACGAGTATGCTAGGGGGGGCCAATCTTTTATTATTCATAATAACATTAAGACTATGCCTGGGGTGGTTTCAAAAATTAAAAAGTCTCTTCCGTTTTTAAGGGTTGATTTTATTCATGCGCAAGAGGACCCTTCTATTATAGATAAAAAAATGGACCTTTTTGTAAATAAAGAGACCGATGTTTTGGTGGCATCAACTATTTTAGAAAACGGTATAAATATAAAAAACGTTAATACTGTGATTATAAATAACGCCCACCTTTTTGGGGTTTCACAGCTTTACCAGATTAGGGGCCGTGTTGGTCGTGGGTCCACACAATCTTTTTCATATTTGCTTTATCCTAGAAAACACTCTCTTTCTATTTCTGCAAAGCGGCGCCTAAATATTATTAAAAACAACTCTTCTCTCGGTTCTTGTTATTCTGTTTCTATGGAAGATATGAAGTCTCGTGGCTCAGGAGCATTATTTGGATATAAACAAAGTGGAGGTGTTGCGTCTGTTGGTCTCGAGCTTTATGGAAAGCTTTTAAAGGAGGTTTCTTCTAAAAAATCTCCCGTTCATACCTCTGTCTCTTCGTCTTCGTCCGCGTTTATTTCGGCAGATTATTTACCAAGCACCCGCATGAGGGTTTGGTGTTACAAAGAAATTTCTTTAATAAAAAAATATAAAGATATTCCTTTTTTAAAAAAGAAAATTATAAACATGTTTGGACCTATACCTCGAGAGCTTGATCATCTTTTGTTTATCCGTTCAGTAGAGCTTTTGGGTGCCAAGTGTGGATTTAAAAAAATATCTCAGGTGGAAGGAAAAATTAATATATTGCTGCACCCTTCTGTGTGGAATAAAAAAGCTGTTCTTTTGGTAGAGATTTTAAAACCTTATTCTTTTTCTTTTATAAAGGGTGGTGAAGGGTTTTCTTTGGGGGGGGTGTTTGATGATAATTTCATATTAATTTTAAAAGAAATATGTGCTAGATTAAAGAGTGAAAAATAGCTGTTATTTAATATTATTGTTTTTTCCTTTAATTGTTTTTTCAAACGATTGGGTTTTTTCTTTAAAAGACTCTCTTTACTATGAATCTGACATGTATTCTTTTTATGGCATTAGTGAGTGGAAGCGCTCCTCTCCAGAAAAAAAGAAAATTATGGTTAAGGATTATATTGTTCGAGAGGCCGCCTATCACCAGGGTCTTGAGGGTGGCTTAAACTATTCTGCTTCTTTTTATGAAAAGTCTTTTAATAGAGAGAGGGAGCTTTTAGTTAATTATGTTTATAAGATGGAGGTTGCTAGGCTGGCGGCTGATTCGTTAAGAGTTGTCTTGGGTAAAGAATTTCTAAGGGAAGATTTGTTGGTTCACCATATTTTATTTGGTCACAACGAAGCTTCTTTAAGAGTGCCTATAGAGAGGTCTAAAGACGAGGCTCTTTCTTTGTGTTTGTCTGTTTTAGATTCTCTTAAGGTTGAAAATTTTTCCTCCGCTGCAAAAACCTATTCCGATGACGGCGGCGTTAATTTAAATAAGGGGCGCGTTGGATGGCTTTCTTGGGGAGCCACCCCTTCTCCTTCTTTTGAGGAGGCGGTTTTTTCTTCTAAAGCAAGTTTATTTGGCCCCGTAGAAACAGATTTTGGATATCATATTGCTTATATTGAAGAGCGTAGGCCTTCTTCCTTTTCTTTTCTTTCAAACACAGAATATAATGACATGGTTTTAATTCGGTCTTGCCCTAGAGATTTGGCGATTTTAAAACAAACCTCTTCTTTGTTTGATTCAATTACTATTGAAAAAAATGGACTAGTTTTTAATCACGAAAAAGTTCTTTCTGTTTTTTCTTCTTTTACTAACAATAAAAACAGTGTGGGTTCTTATGAAAAAAATAATCTTGTTGCCATTCTTGAAAAAGTAAAAGACCGGGGGGTTTTGTGTGTTTATAATAACACGGGATATGGTTTGAGCTGGTTTTTACAAAAGCTTAAAAACTTCTCCCCATCAAACAGACCACCAATTACCAACATAGATTCTTTTTATTCAATGCTTAGAACTTTGCTTCTTCAAGAGTCGGCATATTCTTTTGGGGTTGAAAACAGTTATAACAATAGGGATATTTTTAAAAAACAGCTTCTTTCTTATAAAAAAGACCTTATGTATGGAATATATTTTAAAAATATTGTAAACATCGTTCCAAAACCTGATAGCTTATCTGTTTTAAATTATTACAATTTAAATAAAGACATAAAATATAAAACTCCAAAAAGCTTAAAGCTTCAGGAAATAGAGGTTCCCACTTGGGATCGGGCTGACATGGTTTTAAATAAGTATATTGAAGGGGAGGCTTTTGAAGACCTTTCCAAAAACTTTTCTATTTCTTGGGATGAAAAAAAGATGGGGGGTCTTGGTCCTATAGAAGAAAATTACAGCGGTGGTCTTTTAAAGGACCTTTTTTTAGAAGAAGAGGGTTTTGTTAGTGATGTTTATAAAAACGATTCAGGCACATACTCTCTTTATTTAATTAAAAAGGTTTATCCTGCCTCATATATTCCTTACGATAGAGTTTTTTCTAGAATTTCATCTTTTCTTCATAAAAATACTCAAGAGTTGGCAAAAAAAGAGACCGTTGAAGTTTTTTATAATAAATTAAATATTGTTATAAATGAGTCGGCTTTTTAGTTTTCTTCTTCTACTGTTTTCTTTTTTAGTTTCCTCTAACAGTATCGTTGCTGTTGTGGGGGGTGATATAATTTTAAAATCAGACCTTGAAGAGATGTTTTTTCTTCAACAAAAACAAAACCCTACTATTACAAAACCCGCTGTTCTTGATGGAATGATAGAACAAAAGGTTTTAGTTTATTTTGCAAGACAGGACACTACTTTAATAGTAGATGACATACAGCTTAATCAGATGGTAAAAGAACAATTAGATACTTATAAAGAGCAGTTTGGAGGATCTGTTGAATCTTTAGAAAATTATTTTGATAAAAGCTTCTCTCAGGTTTTTGATTACCTTTATAAACAAGGAGAGGATATTTTTTTAGCAAACCAGTTAAAACAAAAGCTTTTTTCTAGGGTTTCTGTTTCTTCTAGCGAAATTAAATCTTTTTATGAAAAAGAAAAAAACAATCTTCCTTTAAACCCCCCTCTTTATTCTTATTCTTGTTATAGTAAAAAAATAAAACCCTCTAACAACAGGGTTTTAAAAACTAAAGACTTAGCAGATAGTATTTTATTAGAAATAAAAAATAACGGAAAAGATTTCTCTTCTTTTTATTCTTCTTTTTCTGGTGGAGATGTTGAGTTTAAAAGAGGAGACTTTGGTTTGCCTGAGTTTGAGTGGGCAGCTTTTTCTCTTAGTGCGCCAGGAGATGTGGCTGGCCCCGTATTAACTTCGTTAGGATATCATTTAATTGAGCTTGTAGATAGATTAGGAGAAAAGGTTAAGGTTAATCATATTCTTTTTCCTTTATCTTTAAATAAAGAAGATGAAAAAAATCATTTAGATTTTATTAAAAATGAGCTAAAAACCTCTGTTAAAGACTCTACTTATTTAGATGTGATTTGCAGAGATGTGGCAAAGAATGAGGGTGGTTATTCTGGAGTTTTCACTGGCGCCCCAGAGGGGGTTATACCTAGTAAGGTTTTTGAAGTAATCAAACCTCTTTCTCCGGGCTCTTTTTCAGAAATTGTAAAAGACTCTGATTCTTTTTTCTTTGTATACCTGTCACAAAAAAAAGTATCCTCTGTCCCAAGCCTAAGAGAAAACTGGGAGCAGCTCGAGTGGTTCGCTTTACAAAATAAGTTTAATTTGTTTTTTATAGACTGGTATAACGAAAACTCGGGCAAGGTTTATATAAAAAAATACAGTATCGATTAATAAACCTTTTTTCAACACCTTTATTAACATAAAGTTTTGCATTAAGAGAACATAATATTTGGTTTTATTTTTTGTTGTTTTTGCGAGCATTAAAATAATTACCAACGTTTTTAACATGATTAATAATAATAAATTTAATTATATATTATTTTTTTATATAATTTGTTAATAATATATAGATATGACTTTTCAAATTAATAACGGTGTTTTAAACGAGGCTTTAAAGTCTCTAAACAGAGTTGTTCCAACTAGGACAACACTTCCTATTTTATCCTGTGTTCTGTTTAAGTCTGATGGAGGAAAACTTAATATAAGATCTACTAATCTTGAGGTTTCTATGGTATTTAATTTAGAAGCTGAAATAAGTGAACCTGTAAACATTGCAATCCCGATATCTAAAATTTTAAATGTAACTAATTCTCTTAAAAAAGAAGATTTAAGTTTTGAGATAAAAGAAAACTTTAAAGTAAAAATCACCACAAGGTTTGGTGAGTATAATATAATGGGAGTGTCGTCAGAAGATTTTCCCAATAAAACAGAAACGGTTAAAGATAACAGTTTATCTTTTTCTTCATCTGACCTAGAAGAAATTATCGATTATACTGTAAGCTCATGTAGTTCTGATGATTTAAAGCCTGCGTTACAGGGTGTTCTTTTAACTTTTAATGAAGCTAAAACAACGTTTGTTTCTACAGATGGCCACAGATTGTCAAAAGTTGATATTGAAAAAAATGGACCTACCTCTAAAAATTTAATTTTGCCAGTTAAATTTTTTAAACTAGTACAAACATTTTTAAATGAAAATGACGAGGTTGAGTTTATTTTAAGCGAAAACCATGCTGAGGTATTTTTTAAAGGCATAAATATCTCTACAAGGTTAATACAAGACTCTTACCCAGATTATGAAAAAGTAATTCCACAAAGCAATGAAAAAAAAGTGATTATTAACAACAAAGAAATGACAGAATCTCTTAAAAGAATATCAAGTTTTTCTAGTAAAAAAACCAAACAAGCGACGCTAATTATAAATAATAATAAAATAAACATTAAAACAGAGGACACAGAGTCTTCTTCTTCTGCAAATGAAGAAATAAATTGTGAATACCAAGGAGAAGAAACTATGATTGCTTTTAATTGTGACTACTTAAGAGAAATTTTAGAAAAAACCCAAACAGAAATAACCACTTTATTATTAAAAGACAATCATAGCGCAGCCTTAATTCTTCCTGAAAACTCAGCAACGCCGCTAAAAAAACTTTCCCTTTTAATGCCTATAAGATTAAACTAAAATGATCATATCTGAAGTTAGCATTAGCAACC
>CEQY01396341.1_pt1 | contig 12521 bp, 5 predicted proteins | sample 361391 | NCBI WGS metagenome assembly CEQY01 (sample SAMEA2621075, study PRJEB7988) | marine metagenome | isolation source: saline water (ENVO:00002010), including
TCCTCTATCGAACACGTCTGTTTGTTAAAAATGAAGAAGAGAAGGAATGTTCGGGAAAGAAAAAAGAAGAATATGAAAAAATAATTCATAATCAACAGCAGATTATTGAAAAGATGAACCTCCAAATGAAAAAACAAGCTCTATTAATTCAAGAATTGAGAAAAAAGGATAAATCATAATTGATAAAAAGATAAAGCAACTGATAATGGGAATTGTATACCCATAACATGCAATAATGAATTACTATTATATCTTATTTTATTCAGGATAAAGGTAAAAACCGATATAGTAAATACTATTGCTGTAAAGGTTTGATGTTCTGATGTATAGATGACAAATAAACCCATAATCACATTACATACTACATCATAAACCATTATTTTTTTTTGATACGATAAATCTGTATATTTGGATCCATGACATAATAAACCATTACAGATTACAATCATTGATATCAACCCTTTAAAGTTATAATCTAATAATGGGATAAAAAAAAGTAGTCCTATAGAGGATAACATATTTATCTAAATTTTATATTTATACCTTAAAATGTCCGTAATCTCGTAGGTTTATTCATAAGGAGTTCCACCAAACCATCCAACTAAACTCTTTCTTTCGCCATCCGTTATATGTTTAACACGGTGTAGAGTCCAAGAAGGGAAAAATAATATTTCACCCTTTTTTAAATTATAATTCAATAGTTTACCATTGTTAACCTGAAATACTCCACCTTCAAAATCTCCAGGTTCACTTAATAATATACTACAACTTAATTTTCTATATCTAGCACCACCCGGACCATTATCCGTATGGAATCCATACTTACCACCCTCTAAGTATCGTCCATATTGTAATTGATCAACTAATCCATATAGTTTAAAATTGTAATTTTTTTCATTAATCTCCTTTGCTTTCATAAAAATTCTCTGATAAAACCACATAGTTTCGTCATTAAAGGGAATAAATTTTATATCACTAATACGTGTTTCCTTATTTAAGCTGGTAAGTTTCCCGCTACCACCAATTTGTGCTTCTTTCCAAGGTAATTTTTTGATGCTTTCCTCAATAATGTTGATTTCATCATCGTTAAATATAATTCCACCCCTCGTTGGTATTGTTTGGTCTTCAACATTTTCTAAATCAAAATTATTATAGTAAATATCACACGCCATACTTTAATATACAATTCTATAATATATTTATGTATCTAACGTTTATATTTATCCCGTAAAAGCTCTACAATTTCATACAATACCTGACAATCAATGCGATTATAATCAATTATTTCTTTAATACCTAAATGCCTTTTTAAGGGTATATTCTTCGTATGCGCTCTACATATATCTTTAAATTGGAGCATTGAATCCAAACCATTATCATTTTCTTCCCACGTTGTTTGAATAAGATTGTTTTTGTATAGTGCTTTTCCAATCGATTTCAATCCAAATTTAAAAACACCTTGAACGATTATAGGCTCCATACGAAAATAATCTAAAACATTGATTAATTTATATTCAGGGAATTTGATTGTTGGATATTTTTCATGGATATACCGAAAATAATTGTATTCTGCATGTCCCCAATGATAAATATTAATCCCTTTAATCCCATTACTCATCTTCCATAAATAATCTGCAAATCGTTGAACTATGTTTTGTTCTTCTTCTTTTGTAAATTTTTGAATTGTAAACTCATAAAAATTATCTTGATGAATAAACCCTAAAATTCCTAGAACTGGTTCTTCCAATGGAATACTATCATTGAAAAGATTTTGTTTTTCATCAAAGGATAAGAAACTTTCAACATCAAAGTAAATGTCAAATGTAGTCCTTTCTAAGATTCCACTTAAACCAGCTGATATATTCTTCCGAGGATGAATTAAAACATCTTTCTGTTGATTCATATGAATCATTCTTTCTTGAATATCTTTCTTTTTTGTTTCCTTGAGTTCTTTTAATAACTTAGGATCATCCCAACATTTAATCCCTTGTTCTACCAACCTACACCTTTCATCATAGGATATATTCCAAACAAGTGTTATTTCCTTTATTTTATCTGCTAATTTAATCTTTTCATTTTCCCACCCACTTTCTTTGTAGTTCATATTTGGATATAATTCAAGATGTGAAGGTTCCGGTAAAATGTTCATCGTTTGATAGTTATTTTTTAAGGATTGAATCCATTGAACAGCATTTAGATAGGTATTCTTAATATTTTCATCAAACGACACTTTACATATAAATTCTTTCTTAGGTAATAATGTTTTTTTATAATAATAATCTTTCCCCATTAAAAAACAATGGCACTTTTCCCCACTTAATTCAAAAAACTTCTCTTGGAATGCATAAAGACTACATTTTTTATAAGGGATTAATCCATCATTATTTACATCTTTTAAATCCATTTTAAAATGTAAAGAAGCATATGTTAAATTAATTAATAGATAATCATTCTTACGACATAATAAATGAAAAGGTAGGTTTGTTATGGTTGAAAACAATTTGCGAAATAAAGAATATTTAATAATTATATCACATGTAACATATAGATTGTCCTTGTTCAGTAATTTCCCTTGTAAGATTAAAGGGAAGTCAGATTGTATTAGTTCTTTTGTCCTTTCTTCAGATGTTATTAATGGGATATTTAATTTGGATAAACCTTTAATCTCCCTAAATACTTTTTCTTTGTAGGCTTCTGATTCCTTTATGATATATTCTTTATAGTAAGAATTATTATCCTTTTGATAAAGGCTATGATCTTTATGAATCTCAAACCAATCACACAAAGGGTCTTTTAAAATATAATTCTTCAAAATACTGAAATGATTATATTTTAGGAAATAATCTGTCATCGTCCATATATTTAGAACTTTATAAAAAAAAAATTATTCTCCTATTTTAATCCATTTTTTATGGACAGGATTTTTATCATATAGATCGCGAATTGTAGTATAGTAATTTAATTCATCTTCATAATCAACCAATATGTTTGATAATATATATTCTTCATTATAGAGGGTTTTATGGAAAGATATTATTGGAACAGTTTCAATATCCATAATATCAAGGTTTGTTGAATAAAAATAAATATTATTCTTTTTTTGTTTATTTCCTTCTTGAGAAATAATTATTATCCCAATACGATGATCCTTTTCGTTCAATGAACGTATAATTAGTTCAAAATCAGGTGGTTGAAGATGATAAGTATTTCCTTTAATTTTCTCTATAATTTCAGATATATTTTTATATTTTCCCATATATTTCTTTAAGAAGTCAGGGCGATTATTTAATTCTAAACCTTCAATTAAAAGATCTTTCATCGTCTCTACATTATAATCAATACCCGATTCATTCAATGCCTTTACTAAAGAAATAAAATCATTGTTATCCTTATTCAGGTGGAATACGACACTTGACCCCATTCCAAATAATTTTTGGATATAATAGGGGATCGTATCAAGTTTTTTCATAAATGATGGTTTTGATTTCTTAATATTTACCTCGTTACCATCATGTAGTATATACTTACTCTTTCTTGTAAAAACATCATTTAGAATATCATTCTTATAATCTGAAAATGTATAGAATATCTCATCAATACCGATTGTTTTCGATAGTTCATTCAAATTAATTGTTTCTTCGATGATTTTCTCTCTATTATTAATCCCATGTATGGTTATCTTTTCAATAAATTTCCATTTAATCTTTTCAATTAATAATTTTCCATAATTATCCTTTTCTTTTATGTAAAGTTTACAAGTTCCATTCTTATTAGTACATGGATAATTACATAATTCATTCTTCTCATTACATAATGTAATATAACGATCTAATTCGTATGTTTGATAATCTTTTTCACTCAATATATGGAATAAAGGGTTGATATGGTTGTTAATGGTCTCATAAATTTTAAATTTTTTATGTGGAACTATCATAATTGGATCATTTAAAACGAATGATATCTTATCAATCAACCTTACTTCCATGATAACTTCTGATAAATTAGGATATTTATCGATTTTGATTCGAGATTCTTTAATTTCTTTAACAGTTCCATCAATTGAATAATTACTTTCAAATTGGCTATAGATATGATCTAATTTGTCTAACTTATAAATAAAATTTAGTTTGTTACCATTTATATTCTTATCCTTATATGTAAAATGAAGTCTTTCACCCTCTTTATAAATAGATGCATCTTTTATAAAACCTGTTACAAGTATATAATCCTCTTCTACTTTAGAGAGGATATGTTGAATCGCTAATTTGGTAATATATTCTTCATAATTATATTTTTTAATAAATAATTCCCTTTTATCATCATCATTCTTGATACGGTATAGACTATTTTCTATCTGTAAAATATCGCAACCCTTATCACGTGGTATTGAAGAATTAATTTCTTCTTCAATAATCGGCAAATAGGTATTATTTGATAACATAATTGTTGTAACGTTTCCTTCTTCGGACTCCAATAAAGATGTAATTGTGAAATATTCCTTGAAAGCACTTAAATAATCGATTGCTTTTTTATATTGAGGTAATAAAGATCGACAGAACTTATTATCAAGAAAACATATATTTCGACATAAGACAGAAGGGTATTCTTTGCCTTCAGTTGATAGTATTGATACTTTCTCCCTCCCTTTTTTACCAAAGGGGAGACTATTTATTTTACCTTTTATCCTTCGTTTTGGTGGTCCAATGCGGACGTCCATTCCAACTTGAATAGAATTGATTTCCAAGAAACTATAGATATGATTATAATTCTTATATGCTGGAATTGGTTCAGGGATAATTGGAATTACTTTCTCCTTCTTTGTAATTAAGTAACTTACATTTGAATAACTATCAATCATTAGTGTAGTTAACTTATCATCCATACTTTCAATAACCTTTTCATATTCGTCTATTTTTGATTTCTTTGTATTCTTTTTCACTTTTTGATGTATATCTTCAAGAATAATTTCATAATGTGAATTATTAATTAAATCTGGAGTGAATTGATAGATCTCTTTGATTTCCTTATCACTATCATCATAGTATCTATAAAGCATTGGTTCATAGTAATTCCCTCTTTGATAGATAAATCCAAACTTATTTGAGTGAGTATAATCTGATATTTTTATTTTTATTTCATCATTCTTATTTTCAAAGATAACAATATTTATTTCATTTAAATGAAGAAGGATAGGTAGTATATATTTATCATTTCTATTTTCATCACTCCTTAAGAAATCTATATAATTCTTTAACGATAGCAATAATTGATACAGATAACTTGTTTCATTTGATTTAATGGTTTCAATACCATTTCTAATCTCTTCCCTTAATTGATGGATTGTTCGAGAGGAGAAGTGATTTTCAGTATTTTTAAGATCTAATACATCAATTATAAATTGATTATCTTCCTCAGTTATATTTTGATATCCTTTACGGAACTTCTGATGAATAATAGGGCATTTTTGAAATCTGTCTAGATTATTTTTTAATTTATCTTCGATAATATCTAAAAAACCTTCTTCAGTGATAATATCTTGACTAACTACCTTAAAATAAGATTGAAGGAATGGTGAATGAGGAAAAATATAATCATTATCATTTTGTTGAACACCAATTCTTAAAAATCCTTCACCTTTCTTTTTTGTGAATGTCTTTTCAGACTGTCCAAAATAATCAAGTAAGTTAGGATGTGGGAAAGCATATTTATCTTTTGCTACTGGATCCTTATTTGATATATATCCTTCCCCAATGAATGCTTCTTTCTTTTTCCTTTTCTTTTCTGGATCTCCTTTAAGGATTTTTGATGCATTAAAACAACAAGGAAGACCATATCCCATTGGATGGAGCCTCTTACTATCTTCTGTTATATCTGGGAAGTAGTATTCTACATCATTAGCATCCGTCCAATAAATAGCACTCCTTTCAAGGATTGATTTAGTTGTTCTACCATTCGAACCTTTTGCTAATTTCGCAGGGACAATATTCGAATGATCTACGGCATCTGGACGAATACTTAAACTCTTTGAAATATCCCAATATTTAGGACATATATATTTGATATTCTTTTTCCTACGTGGGACAGAAATAGCATTCGAATAGGATTCTCTTCCTGAACCAAATTCATAGGATTCATCAATTACCTTAAGTTCATCATTAGTGACAGCAATTGGTTGTCTATGATCGATTGCGCCACATAACTTAGGATATCCATATGGTGCTCCAGATGGAACTTGCTTCTTCCTTGTTTTAAACTTGAATAATTCGGGATCATATTCCTTGAGTCGTTTTAAATAATAACTCTTTGTTTCATATTCTCCTTCGGAACTTGATCCACCTTTTACATCATCAAAATCGATATCATCATCTGAATTATTAAAATAATCTTCTAACTCTTCTAATTGATTTAACTCATCAGAAAGATCAGAATCTGATAATGAAATAGATTCATCTTGTTGTATTGATTCCTCTTCTTCCTCCTCTTTCACTCCTTCTTCGTAGACCTCATCCACATATGTATCAACACCTTCAAATAGACGCCGTTGAAGGGCCGTTTTTGGTTTAAGGATATATGAAAGATACATTTTTAACATCGTTTTAATGAACATGATTAACCTCCTTTGTTCCTGGAAAGATTTAAGATTTTTTATCTCTATTAAAAGGTCTTCTTTAGTATTCAACCAAATTTTAATTTCAGAACCACCTTCATTAATGACTGTCGTCCTTCTTCTATCTTCTTTCATACTCATTAATTCTTCCCAGGTTTCATATTCATTACGAATGAAATCGATATTCTTTCCATAATCTTTACTTAATTTTTGAATAATAATCTCTGGGTCTTCATAGATTATTTTATATGCAGCAATTGCAGATTGAATTGTTGTAATGTTTGCATAGTTGTCAACTCGATTATATCTTCCAATAATTTTAGATTCTTCATCTGTTTCATCAATCGTTTTCGAACGGATATACATCGGGAAATTTTGAATGAATATGCTTAATAATTTATCCCAATTCGGAAATTTCCTCTTATCTTTTCCTTGAAAATCTTCTTTATTAAATAAGATACCACAATTAATAAAATCTACTTTGGTTTCTGAATTAACATTCGAAAGAACACTAGTATCTAAAGTGTTGATTTTTTTGAATGCATAGAATTGATCCATATTAATTTTTGAAAGCAATGAATTACAGTCATTAATCATTATCTTTACCTCGTTCTCCCTTAGTTCTTTCATATTATTTTCAATAATACATTCAATATCTCCATTTAAGTGTATAATTAATGTACTATATATATCATTTTCTATATTATATACCTTGAATAGAATAATATTACCCGAATGTAAATAACGATATCCATATTCTGTTTGAATATTATATCCATCAGACCATTCCTTACATAAATCTTTTGTAATGTATCTCCCTGGTTTTTTATCGGAGCCTTCATACATTAAAGAGTTTTCATATAATTTATAGAATGCATCATCATGTGAATTAAGTAATAACTTCATAAAAGGAACTTCATTGGTTAATTTAAATTCACTGAATAACTTTGATAAATGAACTGTATTATTTATTGTAGATACCTTATTTAACTTAAGTATCGTTAATGTATAGTTATTACATTTTATTTGTTCGTTCACATTATTCGATAAGAATTCAGATTCAATAATATATAAGTGTCGGTTATAGATATCTAATCTTTCTTTCGTTTTTTCATAGTCAATTTTCCGTAGAAGAATATTCCTTTCTTCATAAAATTGGAGTATATCAAGAAGGGTATTCTCCGGCCAATATTTCAATAAAAGACCATTTACAAATTTCCTCAATTCTTTAACTCCCTTGATCTCATCTTCAGAACTTTCCTTAAACTGTTCTATCAATTCAACCTTATTTAGATATTCGCCTAGACTATGAAAGAATATAACATCGTCTTTAATGAATGATTTCTCAAACAATGTCAACTGTTTATTATGTAACTGTTTCGGCATCTTATCACCATTACCATTAATAAAGGAAGTATCAATATACTTATCTCCTTTTTCTTCATAAAAATCATCATAGTCAATTGACTCTTCTTCATATTCAAATGAAATTGGTAGATTCTTCTTTCTTTTATTGTCATAATACCATGCATAAAGATACTGGGGTGTAATATATTCTTTATCCGAATAACAATTATAAATAATCTTATTGATGATTGTTTCATTTGTATCATCTTCATTCATTGATTCATTCACAAAAGTTAATTCATTATGGTCTAAAAACATTGCCTTCTTTAGATACTCTTTTTGAAAATAAGCACCTTCATCATTTAAACTATGAGGGATTAGATATTTATATAAACGATTAATATCTTCTTCATCAATATCCTTGAAATAATCAGAACCTATTTCTTTTTTATTCTTTTTAATTTTATTAATTATCTTCCTTATAAAAGGTATTCTCCCTACAAATAAATAACATTTATTATCTTCTTTAGAGATACATTTTATAAACCTTTTTTTTAAAAAAACATTACAAAAACTATCCATAGATATATATATATACTTATAAACAATAAAATTATTATTCACTAAAATCATAAGGTGTTGTATTAATCTCCATTCCACAATATTGAACAGGTTCTTCCACATAATTGATAGGTTTATAAATACCTTTTTCTTCAGCTTTCTCCAATAAGAATCTCATATTTTCCCAAAATAAGGGTGTATGGCCTATTTCTTCTGTCATAATGTGGGCTAATTCATGGATAACTACAAACAATATTGTATTATCATCAATAAACGTATTATCCTTCTTACGTATACAAATTGATAATTTTTCTCCTTTATTTACAGAATAAGATGTATATTTCGAATCATTTAATGTCTCTGAAATGGTATTTGGATTGTAGTTAGTTTGAAGATCTGATATTCCTTCTTTTTCATTCTCATCTAATGATGCAATTAGTTGTAATACCTTCTTATTAATATTTGCAATCCTATTTGCTGCCTCTTTTGCATCGGGTAATTTACGAACAATATATTTTCTACGATCTATAGTTGACTTTACAGTTACAATTTCACCCTTTTTATATAATTTATTCATAATAATGAAAAACACAAAGATACTTAGAAAAAATAATAAGAACTCTTCCATTCTAAATAATATATATAATATTAAAATTTGATTTGTTTAATTACTTAAACTAACAATACTATTATATTATATTATAATGGAAAACCTCCTTTTTCAAATCATAGATATATCATCGGATGATATACCAATTGATGAAAATAATTATTGGAATAAAGAATTTATTATTACATTCTATGGAAAAACACATCATGGAAAGAACATAGTTTGTAGTATCCAAGGTTTTAAGCCATATTTCTATCTGAGGATTCCAGATAATTGGGGGACCACAACTATACGATCATTTCTAAAAGTAACGAAAAATTTTATTCAAACCTGGGTAAGTGATCTAAGGAAAAAATCGGTATGGAAAGGGAATTATGAAGAGGATTTTGAAGCAAAACAATCCTATAATTTCTATGGTTTTAACTATGATCATGAATGTGAAAAGATTAAGAAATATCGTTTCGTAAAATTAAGTTTTCAAAGTTATGGTGATATGAAAAAATGTATCGGAGCTATCCAAGAATTCTATAAAGTCAATCAAGAGTATATTCTAAAAGATAAGATAGTAATGGGTAAAGATACAAAAGGAAATCTTATCATTAAGGATTGTGATCCAAGAACAAAGTCCTTTTTCATTCAAGAACATAATTGTGATTGTGTTGCGAATCTATATGAATCAAAAATTCATCCAATGCTTCGTTTTCTCCATGAGAAAGATATTCAACCTTGTGGATGGATTTCTGTAAAAGCGAAAGATTATTATATCGTTTCTGATGATCAAAAAAAATTTAATGTTGATATTGAAATTCATAATTTGCCATTGAAATATATACAAACATATGATTCAGAAGAAACAGCTCCATTTATCACTGCTTCTTTTGATATTGAGTGTGATTCTTCTCATGGGGATTTTCCAAATCCTAAGAAAGATTTTAAAAAACCAGCAATTGATATTCATGAATCATATTTTCGTATCAGTATGAATATGCAATCTTATGAATTTAAAAAGAAGTTTATTCTTAAATGTGTGAAAGAAGCTTTTCATGGTGGATCAAACAATATTCAATCAATATTTACAGAAAATGGTGTTTATTCGAATAAATCATTCTCTATTCTTGGAGAACAACTTACAGAAGACTTTATTTGTGACTTTGATAACTCAAAAACTAATTCGAAAACAAGGGATTCTGCTATCAATCATCTAACAGATATCCTTAATAATCTTACAAATGATTCGAATCAAAAAATAATGATTAAAGGTGACCCAATTATTCAAATTGGAACAGTCTTTCATAAATATGGAGATAAAGAATGTTATGATAGATCTATTGTAGTTATTGGTAACGAGGATAAACCAGATGAAAAAATATGCGATGATATTCCAAATGTGAATGTTTATGAATGTAAATCAGAAAAAGAATTACTTTTAAAATGGAAAGATCTTATGCTATACCATAATCCCGATCTATTCACAGGATACAATATCTTTGGTTTTGATTTTGATTATATTAATAAAAGAGTTGATTATTTATTCCCTCATCATGAAAGCTGTGGAGAATCTATCTGTGAACATGAGAAGGAAAGATATAAATGTAGCATCTGTAAAAGTAGTGTAAAAGGTAAATACTGTTCTTATAAATGTCCTAAACATGATTTTTATCGTTTGGGTAGACTTATGCGGAATAGGGATTCAGACAGGATTGAAACACTGGATCAATTATCAAAAGCAAAACTACCTTCACAATACTACAATAACTATTGGGAAAAAAGATGTCAGGTCGTTAAGAAAGAACTATCATCTTCTGGACTTGGTGATAATGTTCTCAAATATATTTCAATGGATGGACGTGTTATCTTTGATATTCAAAAAGAGATTCAGAAAGGTCATTCATTGGATTCCTATAAACTGGATAATGTATCCGCACATTTCATGAAGGGTAAGATTACTAAAAAATATCCCATGGCAAATAACAGATCACTATTATATACATCAAATACAGGGAATCTAAAAGTCAATGATTATATCACAATCAATTTACATACTAAATATGGAACACTAAAGTATAAAAATGGAAATAAGTTTAAGATAATTCATCTGGGACATAAAGAAAAGGTTATTATCGTTGAAGGTCTTATTAAAATTAAAAGATATGAAAAAGATCTTTTATTCTATGAATGGTGTTTGGCGAAGGATGATGTATCCCCGCAACAGATCTTTGATTTCCATAAAAAAGGTAATTCTGAAGGGAGAGCAAAAGTAGCCAAATACTGTATTATGGATTGTGAACTTTGTATTCACCTCCTTCAACTCCTTGATATCATTCCTAATAATATGGGTATGGCGAATGTTTCAACTGTTCCACTATCCTATATTTTCCTAAGAGGTCAAGGTATTAAAATTAGTTCTTTAGTTGTTAAAGAATGTTCACAATTAAATACTAGAATTCCAACCCTTAAGAACTTTAATGGTGAAGCAATTGATGATGGTTTTGAAGGGGCCATTGTCCTTGATCCTGAACCAGGTATCTATTTAGATGATCCAATATCTGTCCTTGATTATGCATCACTTTATCCTAGTTCTATTATTGAAAAGAACTTTTCCCATGAAACATTTATAGGGACAAAAGAAGAAATCGATAATAAACCAGAAAATTATCAATGGATCGAAGATATTCCACATCATATAGTTACGTATGATGATTATAGTTATGTGAAGAAAGGAAAAACCGTCCATAAAGTGAAAGAAGAGACTCAAACAACGTGCTATTTTGCAAAACCTAAAGATGGAAAAAGAGGAATTATACCTACAATTCTACAAACTTTGTTAGATCAAAGAAAAGCGACAAGAAAGAAAATCAAACAGACAGATAATGAAGATAAAAAGAAAGTTTTAGATGGTCTTCAACTTGCTTATAAAATCACAGCTAATTCTGTATATGGTCAAATGGGAGCAAAAACAAGTTCTATTTTCTTTAAAAAAATTGCCGCCTGTACGACAGCAATTGGAAGAGAAAGGATTGATGATGCTAGTATAGGTGTAAAACGGTGGGCGAAAGAAGAAGGTTATTATGAACCTGAAATAGTCTATGGTGATACAGATTCTGTATTTGTTAAGTTTTCTAGGAAACATAAGGATACAGGTGAAATCTTAGAAGGAAAAGAAGCACTGAAATATTGTATTGAATGTGGTGTAAAATCTGGAGAATGGGTTACGGATAGAATGCTCCATAAACCTCAAGATTTAGAATATGAAAAAACATTCTTTCCATTTATTCTAATCTCTAAAAAAAGATATACAGGAGATAAATATGAACTTTCTGCAGAAAAACCAAAAGAAAGGACATCAATGGGGATTGTTATGAAAAGGAGGGATAATGCAGCAATTGTAAAATACGT
>CEQY01028415.1_pt1 | contig 12501 bp, 8 predicted proteins | sample 361391 | NCBI WGS metagenome assembly CEQY01 (sample SAMEA2621075, study PRJEB7988) | marine metagenome | isolation source: saline water (ENVO:00002010), including
TATTAACTTAGGAGTTAGAGCTAATGATTCTGATCCAGAGCAAAATGCTATGGATGTAAATGAAGTTACCTTGGACTATGGATGCGTCGGATGTACAGGTCCTACTCAAGCTACAAATTGGGTAACTAATCCTGATGGTACATTTATTTATGTTCATAATGGTACAGACTTAGTAAATGTTGATGAAATCAAATACCAACTCGATGATAATCAACCAGCTAATAATAAATCGAATATAGCAACAATTAGAATTAATATTCAAAACACAAGGCCTATTGCTAATGGAGAAAATTATACTATAGATAAGTGTGAGTCAATGCTTGCTAATGATGATGGTTCTAATGTTAACATACCTAATACTGTACTTGTTAACGATACAGATGTTGACCCTCAAGATCAATTGGAGGCTACGTTAGTTACAGGAACATCTCATGGGGTATTAAGTTGTACAACAAACGGTGATCCTAATAAAGATAAAATAAATAATATTTGTACAGATGGTTCTTTTCAATACCAACATGACGGAACATCTGCTCCAACGACAGATAGTTTTGTTTATAGCGTATCTGATGGGGAACAACTAGCTCTTGAAACAGCTACTGCAACGATTACGATTGTAAATAGAGCACCTGTAGGAGTTCTAGATGAATATACTATTCTTGAAGGACAAACCTTGACTGTCACAGCCGGTGCGCTTGGTTTAAAAGATAATGATACTGATGCAAATTCTTGTGATAACCTAACTGTTACAATGAAGACAGCACCAAAGTATCATAATGAAAACTCAAACGTAGTTGTAAATCCAAATGACCCTTGTCTCAATAATAATAACAATATAATTTGTGTTCAGGGAGGTCCTTTTGAAGCTCAAACAGACGGAGCTTTTACATATGTTCATGATGGAAGTGAGACTACAATTGATAGTCTTATGTATAGAGTATCTGATGGTACAGTTGAAGCGCCTGCAACAAAAGCAATTATAAATATTACTCCTGTGAATGATCCTCCTACAGCAAGAAATGATACATTTTACATCAATGAGTGTGAAACTATAGTTATTGCTGCTGCTGATGGACTAAAGAAAAATGATGAGGATCCTGACAATGATATTTCTTTAGTAGAAGTTTTTGTTCCTGCTACAGATATTCCTACTAAAGGAATACTTAGTTGTGGTTTTTTAAATAACACCGCATGTAGAGATGGTTCATTCCAATATGTCCATAATGGAGATGATAAACCCAATGTAGATACCTTTAAATATAGATTATGGGATGGCGAAGATTTTTCTCTAACATTTGCTACCGTGACAATAATAATTAATAATAGACCTCCTCCTGGAGCTCAAAATGAAACGTATTCAGTAAATGAATGTAAGACAATTATTGTAGATGCTGCTAGTGGAGTTTTAGCCAATGACGCTGATCCTGATTGTAAAGATGTTATGAAAATTATTATGAAAGATTTACCAACAATGGGAGCATTTATTCCTAATGAAAATGGCTCATTTACCTATAGCCATGATTGTACAGATAATCCTGATAATACATTCTTTACTTATTTTATAACTGATGGTGAAGATACAACTACAGTTGCAGATACGGCATTTATAAATATTAATAATGTATGTGTAGTTGGAAATGATGATTTATATGAAAATATTTTAGAAGGAGGAAAACTTATTATCAATGCAGATAGTGGGTTATTGCATAATGATAATGATCAAAACCTATTAGATCCAGTAACTGTTGTTCCACCAATACCATTTACTTCCCCTCAATATGGAGTTTTAAATCTATTTGCTGATGGTTCATTTGATTATGTGCATGATGATTCAGAAAACTTTGAAGATGTATTTACATATCTTGTTAATGATGGTGAGTGTGTTTTTCCTGATACTGTAACGGTTACAATAAGGATAACACCAGTCCCAGATACACCTCCAGTAGCTTTAGGTGATACCTATCCATGTATTGATGAAGATAGTGTTCTTCAGACTCTTACATATTTGGAAGGTGTACTTGGAAATGATTACGATCTTGATGAAAAAGATTCTGTTCTTAGTGCAGTTGTAGTTACTCTTCCACTACATGGATCTTTGATTTTAAATCCAAATGGCACATTTATTTATAACCACAATGGAAGTGAAACAACAACAGATTCATTTACATATTTTGCAACAGATGGAGATTTTAATACAGATACAGTAACTGTAAACCTTTGTATTAACCCTGTGAATGATTGTCCAGTACCAGTTGCCGATATATTTAATATAAATGAAGGTCAAACTATAGATTCTTCATTTATAGCTAATGACACTGATATTGAAATTGCAAATGGAATAACAAATAATGATTTAGTTGTTTCTGTCTTGGATGAACCTAAAAATGCTGATGGGGACATAATTGGTAATTTATATTGGAGTACTGACGGTAAATTTATCTATAATCCTCCAAGACATATAGAAGCACCAGGGCCTGAAGTTCTTACTTTTGAATATGTTCTTTCTGATGATGGTTTTGTTTCATGTGATTCTTCTACTACAGTCACTATAACAATTGCTCATATTAATGATTGTCCTGTAGCAGTAAATGATTCAATTGAATTTGATGCTTCAAGTCCTATTACTATAACAAAGGATCTAATAGCAAATGACTTTGATATTGATTCTGATATTGATTCGACTAGCATTGAAATTACTAGAAATCCTGATTTTGGTGAGGTTATAGTAAATAATGATGGAACAATTACATACAATTTTGATAATTCTCCAACAAATTTTGATACTTTAATTTATACTGTACGAGATGTAGAGGGATGTCCATCAAATCTAGGGTATTTGTTTATTCATGCTAAGAATTTGAACCCTACAATTTATGAACTACCAAATTATTTTACTCCAAACAACGATTTATTTAATGATTATTTTGTTGCAAAATATCAAAACATTAGAGAAGAGTACATTGGTTTTACAGTAAAAATATATGATAGATACGAAAGAATAGTTTATACAAACAATGATGTTTCTACAGATCAAGTATGGGATGGTAAAAATAATTCAGGCCAACCTGTTCAATCAGATTTCTACTATTTTGAAGTGACTCCAGTAGAATATAAAGGAACAAAGTATGAAAGAAGTAAAGATATAATTGCTGGAACAGTATATTTGGAAAGAGATCGATAGATCCTAATTATTAGATGTTAAGCAATACACTGCAAATGTTGCAAGCCAATGTTCGCCTCCATATCCGCTATCAAACATAATTTCATACCCTTTTTTTGCATGTTTGCTTGCGATTTCTTTGTATAAATATTTTTTTTCTTCATCTCCATCAATTGAAGATGCAATTTTATTTAAAGTCCATGCTCGATGGAACATTAATCCAATTAGATGTCCTATCCCTGGATCTTGAGGATCTAGTACTATTGGTGGGTTTACAATATTTAAAAATTTTTTACTTTTTGGTTTAGGTAAGAATTCTTTTAACCAATTATTAAATTCTTTACTACTTAAAATTTTACTCATTGTTTCTGCTTCTGCAAGACACGGAGAAAGAAAGTCTGTTCCAGAGGGCTCATAATCAACTGGACAATTTTTATCATTAAAAAAATATTTTAAACTAAATTCATTTATTTTATTCTTCAGTTTTTGATCTCCAACTGCATCGATATAATCTAACATTAATGAAAAAGAGAAAGCAGAATTAGCATGGGTTCCTGGCCTTAAAGGAGATGATAAGTTTTCTAAAAAATTTTGAGTTCTTAAAGATAAAAGATCAACTAATGGTTTTAAATTTTTGGACCATATTATTCCATCCTCATCATCCCAGCTTTTTAATTCACTATATAATTTTAGTAACCATGCCCATCCATATGTTCTCTCAAATCCTTTAGCAAATTCATTTTGAAAAAAATCATACTCTTTTTTTAAATTTTCTTCTGAAAGATTTGTATTTAATCTTGTACGAATTTCATTTTTTAGTGAGATATCAGGAAATTCTTTTAATATTTTTACCATTGTCCAATGTCCATGAACAGCTGAATGCCAATCCCAGCAACCATAAAATGATGGGGTGATTTCATAGTGGGGTTTCACCCATTCTTCATCTTTGAATCTGTAACCAATTTTATAAGGGTATTTTTTATTAACACAATTAAGAGAAAGCTTAACAAGTTTTTCAGCCATATTTATATCTAACAATGGCATTTCTGCTTTTTTATTAATTAATTGGTTTTCGTGATTTTTACAACTAAATATTGAAAGAATAATTAATGATAAACAAAAAATAATATTTTTCATTTTTTACTCAACTTAAATAGTTTTTCTTTCTCTTCTTTAGTTAAACTTGAATACCCACTTTTAGATATTTTATCTAAAATCAAATCGATTTCATCTTGATCACTTTCATTTTTAATAGTTTCTTCTTTATATGTATAAGATTCAGCTTTTTTTTCAAATTTTAAGTTTTTGAAAAATGATAACATCTTGATAATAGGATCCCCCATATTATTTCCATTTTGTAACTGTTTAATAAATATATATCCAATGACTGCCCCTCCTATATGGGCAATTTCACCACCTGCATTTTGGCCTGTTATATCAAAAAAAGAAATTAAAAAATAGAATAGAGCTATATATTTAATTCTTACAGGCCCAATAAAAAGAAGATAAAAAGTATAATTTGGCACAAGTGTTGCTGACCCTACTACAACACTAAACACCCCAGCGGATGCTCCTAGCATCAAAGAACTTTCAACTCTATCATAATAAAATGGAATAATATTAAATATTGCCATGTAAGATAATCCTCCAATTATACCTCCAATTATATAAAGACTAATTAAAGAGTTATTTCCAAGGTTTTCAGTTATAATTTTTCCAAACCAATAGAGAAATAACATATTCCATAAAATATGAGAAAAGCCTTGATGAAGAAAAAAATATGAAATTAAACTCCATGGTTGAAATAGAAATTGTTTAAAATCCGAAGGAAGCATTAAAGAGTTAATAAAACTTAGAAATAAACTTCCAAAACCTAAAATTTGAGAAAGCACTTTTATTATGCTAATAGAAATAAAAATAATCACATTTATTAATATGATTTTGATAAGTCCATTCTCAGGTTTATTCCATTCTTTTTTTAAATCTTCAATAATAAAATTGGCCATATTTTAATAGTAAGTTCCATATTTATTTTTCCAATATCTTAATATAATATATGCAATTAACATACCTCCTAAATGAGCAAGATGTGCAACATTATCTCCAGGCATTCTGTTTAGTTCACTCCAAAGTTCATAAATTCCATATACTAGCACCAAATATTTTGCTTTTACTGGAATTGGAGGAAAGAGAAGCATTAACTGCATGTTTGGAAATAACATAGCAAATGCAAGAAGAATTCCAAATACTGCTCCTGATGCCCCAACCATTGGAATATCACTTTTAAATCTAAATAACTGACTAGCTGAAACTTTACTTTCTTCTATATAGTTTATATTTTCTGGATTATCAGAATAATCAATAATAAAATCATAAAGTTGATTATAATATTCAGGTGCATTGTCAAGTATTAGCTTTCTAAATTTTTCTGGACTAGGGTTTGTAACATAATTTTCTGTTTCTTTTTCAAATTTATATATTTCAATAAAATTAATTCCACAATATAAAATTCCGGCTCCAACTCCTGTTAGTAAATAAAAAACAAAAAATTTTTTAGATCCCCAGACTTTCTCTAAAACCGGAGCAAATACAAAAACTGCAAACATATTAGAAAATAAGTGTAAGAAATTAGCATGAACCCACATATAGGTTAATATCTGGAATGGTTTGAAGTTTTCTGATAGAATGTATCTCATTCCTAAAAACTCAATAACATCCTGATTAGTTATAAAGAATAATATTCCATTGATAATTAGAATATTTTTAGCTGCTGGGGTTAGATTAAACATTAAATAAATTATTTATTTGTTCCCTGTTTATTTGAATAAATATTTTTTCGCCATCTGGTGTATAATTGGAAATTTCACATGAAAAAAGTTGATCAATTAGTGATTTTATCTCGTCTTCTTCTAATTTTTTTTCTTCAGATATTCTACATCTTTTTGCAAAAGATCTAATGATTTTTTCATTTTTATTATCATCAATTTTTTCATTATTTAATTTCATTTCTTCAATAAAACTTTCAATCAAATTTTTTTCATCAATCTCTTCAGAACCGGATGGTATTCCATTTATAATAATTGAATTATCTCCGAATATATCAATATCAAAACCTAATACTTTTATTTCATCTATCATTTCACTCATTAATTGAAAATCTGTTTTATTTAATTCAATATATTTTGGGAAAAGAGATTGTTGAGAATTTGATTTCTTATTCTTAAAATTAGATTTATATTTTTCATATAATATTCTTTCATGCATTAGCGATTGATTAAATATCAAGACTTTATTATTAAGTTGCTTAAAAATATACGGTTTTACCAATTGAATGGGTACATTATTTGATTGTTCTTTTTTTTCTTCTTTTTCTTCAAAAATAGACTCTTGATTTGAAATCATATTTTCAGATTTAGCTTCCTCAAAAATTTCTTCCCATTTATCTTTAGTAAAATTTTTAGATTTTGAATCTTTATCTATAACATTATATTCTTTTATCCTTATAGATTTGAAATTAACATCAGCATCAAAATTGATGGACGGAGATACATTATGAATCGCTAATGATTTATTTACTGAGGAATGGACTATATTATATATAAGCTTTTCATCTTCAAACTTAATTTCATTTTTTGTTGGATGAACATTTATATCTATTGATTTAGGGTTGATTTCAATAAATATTAAGTAAAATGGAAATCTTTTTTCTTCAATTAGTCCTCCGTAACTTTTGATTATAGAATGATTTAGATATGAACTTTTTACAAATCTATTATTTACAAAAAAAAATTGTTCCCCTCTAGTTTTTTTTGAATTTTTTGGTTTTCCAATAAAACCTTTTATATAAATATCATCAAATTTTTCATCACATTTGATAAGCTGTTCCTTATAGTTTTTTCCAAAAATGGATACGATTCTATTACTTAAATTTGATTTCTTTAAATTATAAATTTCCATTTCGCTGTTATACAATGAAAAGCTTACATCAGTATTGGCTATTGCAATTTTTTGAAATTCATCAATTATATGTTTTAATTCAACGGTATCTGATTTCAAAAAACTTCTTCTAGCAGGTATGTTATAGAATATATTTTTTATAATAATTGTTGTTCCTCTATTTTTTGATATTTCAGAGGTTTCCTTAATTTTAGATCCTTCAATTATAACTTTACTTCCAATATCATTATTTTCCATTTGTGTTGAAAGTTCTACTTGACAAACCGATGCAATTGATGATAACGCTTCCCCTCTAAATCCCATCGTTTTAATTTTAAAAAGATCATCAGATTTTTTCAGTTTTGAAGTTGAATGTTTTTCAAAACATTTTACTGCATCATCTTTACTCATTCCTGAACCATCATCTATTACCATGATCTTATTTTTTCCTCCTTCTTCAATAATAACTTTTATGTTTTTTGAAGAAGCATCTATACTATTTTCTAATAACTCTTTTATTATAGAAGATGGTCTTTGAACAACTTCCCCAGCCGCGATTTGATTGGCAACAGATTCAGATAGTTTATGAATAATATTTTTCATCAAGAAATCAATTTTTTTTGTTTAATTTATAAAAGTAGATAAGAGGAATTATAACTAGTAAAATAAAAATTATGTTACCATAATACAGCCATCCAATGAAAACTAGTGAAAGTAATATAAATAGCAATAATTGTAAATTACCGGGTTTTAAAATCTCTAATTCAGTTGGATTATCAAATTTATTAATAAACAATTTTTTTTTCTTTTCATTTTTGATTTTAGATACTCTTTGCTCTATATCATCTTTGATAGGATCATAATGTCTTGGTTTAACATTAAATTTTTTATTTTTTGGTAGTTTTACAAGTGAGGGAAATTTCATTATATATTTTTTATAAAGATAAATTTATTATTTTTTTTTTTATAGAAAATTAAACTATTCATCATCAATTTTTATATGAAATTGAGATCAAATATATTAATTTTATATCGATGAAAATCGGAATTGTTTGTTATCCTACTTATGGAGGAAGTGGCGTTGTTGCTACTGAATTAGGAAAAGAATTATCTAACAGAGATAATAAGGTACATTTTATATCATATGCTGTACCTGCTAGGCTAAATTTTCATAATGAAAATTTATTTTATCATGAAGTTGGGGTAAAAAACTACCCTTTATTTGAATTTCCCCCTTATGAATTATCTCTTACAAGTAAGCTTGTGGAAATTGTTCAATATGAGAAATTAGATGTTCTTCATGTTCATTATGCCATTCCCCATGCCTCTTCTGCATTATTAGCAAAAAAAATTCTGGCTAGTTATGGCTTGTCTATACCTATAATAACAACATTACATGGAACCGATATTACTTTAATTGGAAATGATCCATCTGTTATGCCAGTAATTAATTATTCAATAAATGAATCGGATGGCGTTACAGCAGTATCTGAAAGCTTGAAAAAAGACACATTAGATAGTTTTGATATTAATGTTGATATTAATGTTATTCCAAATTTTATTAATTTGAACAGATTTAAAAAATCAAAAAATAATAAGTTCAAAAATAAGATTTGTAAAAATGGTGAAAAATTAATCTTACATACTTCAAATTTTAGAAAAGTAAAAAGAATTCAAGATGTAATAAATGTTTTTTGTAAGATAAATAAGAATATACCATCTAAACTTGTAATGATTGGAGATGGTCCAGAAAGACCAAATATTGAATCTTTAGCAAGAGCTACTTGTAGTCTGAAGGACGTGACTTTTCTTGGAAACATAGACAATGTTGAAGATGTTTTGTCAAATGGAGACTTATTTTTGTTGCCTTCAGAAAAAGAAAGCTTCGGCTTGTCTGCTCTAGAGGCTATGTCTTCTTCTATTCCTGTCATATCTTCAAATATTGGAGGTTTACCAGAATTAATAGTTAGTGGCAAATCTGGTTTTTGTTGCAATGTGGGGGATATAAATGAAATGGCAAAAAAATCTTTATTTGTATTAGATGAGATGAATCTTAAAAAATTTAAAGATGATGCATTAATGAGAGCAAAAAAGTATAGTATAGAAAAAATTGTGCCTGAGTATGTAAATTTTTATAATAAAATCATAAATGAAAAAACTTAAAAAAATTTTTGTTTTAGATACTTCTGTTATTTTACATTCTCATGATTCGATAATGAATTTTGAAGAAAATGATATCGGAATTCCAATAACTGTTCTTGAAGAGCTTGATGAAATGAAAAAAGGAAATGATACAAAAAACTTTGAAGCTAGAGAATTTATTAGATTAATTGATAAACTTTCAAAACATGAAATGCTTGATAAATGGATTTCTTTAAATGGAAAGAATAAAGGTTCTTTTAAAGTATTAGTAGATAAAAAAAATGATATTAACAATGTGTTTAATGATGAAATTAATGATCATAAAATTTTAAATTCCGCTGTACAATTACAAAAAGAAGAAAAAAATAAACTTGTGATTTTAGTTTCTAAAGATATAAACCTTAGATTAAAAGCAAAATCTTTAAATCTTAGAGCAGAAGATTATTTAACTGGAAAAATACAAAACGTTAATTCTTTAGATGTTGAAAGTCAAGTTTTAGAAAATATAAAAGATTCTTCAATTGATAGACTTTATAAAAATTCTATAGTTAAAAAGACTCAGGTATTTAGAAAAAAAATTTTGAGTGAAAACAGGTTTTATATTTTAAAAAGTGAAAAAAAATCAATACTCACCTTCTATGATCATGCAGAAGATATCTTTGTTAAAGTTGAAAAGAAAAATGCTTACGGAATCAATCCAAGAAATGCTGAGCAAGCATTTGCATTACATGCATTATTTGATCCTAAAATTAAACTTGTTACAATTAATGGAGTAGCAGGAACTGGAAAAACTCTTCTGGCTTTAGCATCTGCTCTTGAGCAAAGAAGAAATTTTAAACAAATATTTATTGCTAGACCTATAGTCCCTTTAAGTAATAAAGACATTGGTTTTTTACCAGGCGATATACAATCAAAAATTAATCCTTATATGGAACCTTTATGGGATAATTTAAAATTCATACAAAATCAGTATAATCAAACAGATAAAGAATTTAAAGCATTAAGGAATATGATTGATACAGAGAAATTACTTATTCAGCCTCTTGCATATATTAGAGGCAGAAGTTTTTCAAATATTTTTTTTATAATTGATGAAGCTCAAAATCTAACTCCTCATGAAATTAAAACTATAATTTCTAGAGCTGGAGATAATACTAAAGTTGTATTTATAGGTGATATATATCAAATAGATACACCATATCTTGATTCTCAAAGTAATGGGTTGTCATATCTAATTGATAGGCTGAAAAAAGAAAAGATTTATTCTCATGTTACATTAAAGAAAGGTGAAAGATCAGAGTTAGCCAATTTAGCTAATGATCTACTTTAAGCTTTATGATTAAGTCAAAAAAAGAATATTTAAAAGAGTATGAATTAAGTATTTCTAATCCAGAGAAATTTTGGTCTAATTATGCAAAAAATTTTCAATGGATTTCTCCGTTCAATAAAGTATTAAATTGGAATTTTGATGAACCAAAAGTTGAATGGTTCATTAATGGTAAATTAAATATAACAGAAAATATATTTGAAAGAAATTTATCTAAAATAAAAGATAAAATAGCAATCCTATGGGAACCAAATGATCCAAATACTGAAGCAAAAAAAATAACATATCAAGAATTATATTTTCAAGTTTGTCAATTTTCAAATGCTTTAAAGAAAAAAAATGTAAGAAAGGGAGATAGAGTAATTATCTATATGCCGATGGTACCTGAGGCTGTAGTGGCCATGTTATCTTGTGCTCGAATAGGTGCAATTCATTCGGTTGTATTTGCTGGTTTTAGTGCAAACTCTCTATCAGATAGAATTAATGATTCGGGAGCAAAAATAATTATAACATCAGATGGAAATTTTAGAGGTAATAAAATAATTCCAGTAAAAAAAATTGTTGATGAAGCAATTAAAAAAACAAATTCAATTGAAACAGTAATTGTTTTAAATAGGACTAATATGGATGTGTCAATGAAAGAAGGTAGAGATCATTGGTATCATGATATAGTAGAAAATGAGTCTACTGAAAGCAAAGCTGAAATTATGGATTCTGAAGACTCTTTATTTATTTTATATACCTCTGGTTCAACGGGGAGCCCTAAGGGTGTAGTTCATACTTGTGGTGGATATATGATCTACAGTCAGTATACATTTGAAAATATTTTTCAAAATAAAAATGATGAAATTTATTGGTGTACAGCTGATATTGGATGGATTACTGGCCATTCATACATTGTTTATGGTCCTTTATTGAGTGGGGCAACAACCTTAATGTTTGAAGGTGTTCCTACTTATCCGGATCCCAGTAGGTTTTGGAAAATAGTTGATAAGCATAAAGTAAATCAATTCTATACTGCTCCAACAGCAATTAGAGCCTTACAATCTTTTGGTGATAAATATTTTAAAAACTCAAGTCTAGATACATTGAAAGTTATTGGCTCAGTAGGTGAACCAATAAATTTAGAAGCATGGAATTGGTATAATTCAAATATAGGTAAAGATAAATGCCCTTTAGTAGATACTTGGTGGCAAACTGAAACTGGTGGTATTATGATTTCTCCTATTCCTGGAGTAATTGAATCCAAGCCTACTTATGCAACACTACCTTTGCCAGGAATTCAACCTATACTTTTGGACAATAATGGAAATGAAATTAAAGATAATGAGGTAGAAGGTAATTTGTGTATTAAATACCCTTGGCCTTCAATATTAAGAACAACTTATGGGGATCATGAAAGATGTAAAAAGACATATTTTTCAACTTTTAAAGGATACTATTTTACCGGGGATGGAGCAAAAAGAGATAAAGAAGGAAATTATAGAATATTAGGTAGGGTTGATGATGTAATTAATGTTTCTGGTCATAGAATTGGTACTGCAGAAGTTGAAAATGCAATAAATGAAAACCCCTCAGTAATTGAATCTGCTGTTGTAGGGTATCCACATAAAATAAAAGGACAGGGTATTTTTGCTTTTATTATAATTGATAATGATAAATTGAATGAAAATTATAAAGATGATATAAGAAATACAGTATCTGATTATATAGGCCCTATTGCAAAACCCGATGAAATATTAATTGTTCCAGGATTACCAAAAACTAGATCTGGTAAAATTATGAGAAGAATACTAAGAAAGATAGCATCAAATGATTTTGAAAATTTTGGTGATACTTCTACATTACTTAACCCAGATATTGTTAAAGAAATCATTGAATCTAAAACATAAAATGAAATCATTAATCAAATTAAGTTTTTTTTTTTTCTTATAGT
>CEQY01085553.1_pt1 | contig 12494 bp, 14 predicted proteins | sample 361391 | NCBI WGS metagenome assembly CEQY01 (sample SAMEA2621075, study PRJEB7988) | marine metagenome | isolation source: saline water (ENVO:00002010), including
TTGAAAATAGCGGAATCATGTGATGTCGATATTCCTCTTGGTCAAATCCATTTACCTGAATTTCCAATTCCATCAGAATCTTCTAGTTCTCCAGATGAATATTTAGAAAACCTATGTATGATTGGATTAAAAGATAAATATAAAGACCCAAGTCGCGTAATTATTGATAGACTAAAGTATGAGCTATCGGTTATAAAAAAAATGGGATTTGCGGGGTACTTTCTTATAACACAAGATTTTGTAAAATATGCCAAGGATTCACAGATACCTGTTGGCCCCGGAAGAGGTTCTGCAGTTGGGTCTATTGTATCTTATTGTCTTGGAATTACTAACGTTGATCCGATGAAATATAACTTAATATTTGAAAGATTTTTAAATCCACATAGAGTAACAATGCCAGATATTGATATTGATTTTTGTATTGAAGGAAGAGAAAAAGTAATTCAGTACATAAAAGAAAGGTATGGTGAAGACAGTGTTGCTCAAATTATAACTTTCGGTACTATGAAAGCAAAGGGGTCAATTCGAGACGTAGGAAGAGTTTTGGGAATGGATTATGGCGAAGTTGATAGAGTTGCAAAGTTAATTCCAAATGAACCTAAAATGACTTTGCAAAAAGCAATGAAAGTAAATCAAGAATTCAAGGATATAATCAATAAATCTGATATACACAAACAACTAATTGAAAACTCAACAATACTTGAGGGGATGCATCGACATGCATCAACTCATGCCGCTGGAATTGTAATTACGCCAGGCTCTTTAACTGACCATGTTCCTTTATATAAAAGTGCTAATTCTAAAGATATTGCGACACAATACGAAATGGGGTCATTAGAGGATTTAGGTCTTTTAAAAATGGATTTTCTTGGGTTGAGAAATTTAACAGTTATTGATAAAACCATTAAAGCTATTAAGTCTAATCACGGAATGGATGTTGACATTGAATCAATTGATTTGTCTGATCAAAAAGTTTATTCTCTATTTTCCAAAGGTAACACTGTTGGGATTTTTCAATTTGAATCTAGCGGCATGCAGGAGTATCTCAAAAAGCTGAACCCTACAAGAATTGAAGATTTAATCGCAATGAATTCATTATATCGTCCAGGTCCAATGAAAAATATTCCCACATTCATTTCAAGAAAAGAAGGCTCTTCTCCCATATCTTATGTGCACCCAAGTTTAGAGCCAATTTTAAAAGAGACTTATGGAATTATTGTCTACCAAGAGCAGGTTATGCAAATTGGCCTTGATGTTGGGGGACTAAGTCTTCCTGAGTCAGATGAAATGAGAAGAGCTATGGGGAAAAAGAAGAAAAAATTAATGGCAACTTTTAAAATTAAGTTTATTGAAGGAGCTTCAAAAAAAGGAATTGATAAAAAAATTGCTATTGAAATATTTGACTTACTAGAAAAGTTTGCTGAGTATGGATTCAATAAAAGTCACTCTGCTGCATATTCAATTATTGCCTATCAAACTGCTTGGCTGAAAACATATTATCCATCTGAATTTCATGCATGTAATATGAGCTCAGAGTATGGAGACACAGATAGATTAGCTGTTTTAATTAATGATGCAAAAAACCATAATATTAATATTTTACCGCCATGTGTTAATCAATCAGAAACTTTTTTTAAAGCTAATTCTTCTGGAGATATTCACTATGGTCTTGCTGCAATTAAAAATGTGGGTACCAAATCATCAGAAAAAATCGTCGAACACAGAAAAAATAATAATGAATATATAAACATTTTTGATTTATGTTCGATTGAATCAAAAGCAGTAAATAAAAAAGTATTAGAAAATTTAATTTTATCTGGAGCATGCGATAAGTTAGAGGGAAATCGATTAGAAAAATTTAAATCAATTGAGCTTGCGTTAAAGTTTGGACAAAAACTAAATCAAAACTCAAATTCTGCCCAGTCAAGCCTTTTTGGTGGAGACTCCTCTATATCTATAGCAACACCTGATTTAATAAATAGTGACGAATTTGATAATAGCGAATTAATAATTCATGAAAAAGCTGCAATTGGATTTTACTTAATGAACAGCCCGCTCGATAAACATAAAGATGATTTAGTAAGCTTAAGCAATATAGGGATTGGTGACAATAAAGAAAAAGATATTTTAAAAGCAGGTGGAATAATTCAAGATGTGAAATTGTTTTATGACAAGAACAATAATCAATGGGCAATAATTACATTAGAGTGTTTGTTTGGCACTGCTGAACTTTTCACATTTAGTAGTGTATATGAAAAGTTTAGAACGATTTTACATGAAGATTCTAAAATATTTATAGTCGGGAAGAAGTCAACCCGGGGCGACTTTGATTCAAACAAGCCAAAAATAATTGCTGATAAAATTTATACTTTAGATAGTATTATGCAGACTCTATCAAAAACTATAAATATTAAAATTCCATTTAAATACAAAGATCCTAAAATTTTAAATATAATTAAAGGAACGGTAGCCCTATTTCCTGGAAGCTGTGGAGTGTTTTTATATTTAGAGAATTCCAATAAAGAGTTTGATAAAATTCAATTACCCAAAATTAAGCTGTCTGCAAGTAAAGAATGCATTGACTATCTAAGAGATCAGCTTGAACAGGCAACTATAAAAGTTGGTATATGAGAGCATTAATACAGAGAGTTAGTTCAGCAAAAGTTGAAGTTGAAAATAAAACTATTTCTAGTATTAATGATGGATTGCTTATATTCATAGGAATATATTTTAATGATACTTTAAATGATATTGATAAATTATATAATAAAGTTTTAAATATGAGAATTTTTGAAGATAAGAATAAATTTAGTGTATCAGATATAAAAGGAGAAATTTTATTGGTTAGCCAATTTACTCTTTGTGCAGACACAAGAAGAGGTAATCGGCCAAGCTTTAAATCTGCGATGGAGCCAAAATCTGCAAAAAAAATGTTTGATTGCTTGGTGAATAAGTTTAAAAATAGTAAGTTAAAAATTGAAGAAGGAAAGTTTGGAGAACTTATGAACATTACTCTTAAAAATAATGGACCAATGACAATATTCTTGGACACCAAATCATGAAAAGAAATTACCCTATTAGAGTTGTAATGGCAAAGCCTGGCCTTGACGGACATGACAGAGGCATCAAAATATTGGCACGCTCATTTAAGGAAAATGGTATGGAGGTTATTTACTTAGGATTAAGGCAAACCCCAGAGATGATTGTAGGTGCCGCTATACAAGAGGATGCCGATGTTATTGCAATCTCTGTTTTAAGCGGAGCCCATATGACCTATTTTAAAAAGATAAAATCGCTAATGGATGACAAAAAAATGGATGGAGTACTTTTGACTGGCGGGGGAATTATACCAGATTCTGACATCGGACAGCTAGAGGAAATAGGAGTTGGAAAGCTTTTTGGCCCAGGTTCAGATATAAAAGAGTCAATTAAATACATTGAAAATTGGATTGATAATAGAGATAATGAAAAATAAATTCGATATAAAAATTTTAGAAAAGATTTTTTCAGAGAATTTTAATTCTCCAATATATTCTATACTTGTTGAAGAATATCTAAACATAGGGGATTTGGATAGGGCAAACACAGTATGTAATATTGGATTTGAAAATAATCCAGATGATTTAGCAGGAAAATATTTAATGGCTAAAATATGCTTCTTTCAGAACAACATAAACGAATCAAAGAAAATTTTAAGTGAAATTCTTGAAGAATTTCCAATTCATTTAAATGCTCGCCAGCTAATGATTAAAATATTGAAAGAAGATAAAAATGAGGTAGATTTATTACATCATATTCAGAAATTGCAAAAATATCACCCTAACATTGGATCTGTAAATTTAAAAGATTCTACAGCTAAAGACTATTCTGAAAATTTGAATAGCCTTACAGATCAATCTAGTGTTTCAATTGATGATGAAAATTTAAAAAGAGCCAAAGAATCATTTACAGTAAGCAAAAATATGGCAACATTTACTTTTGTAGATATCTTAATCGCCCAAAAACACTTTTCTGAGGCTTTAGAGATTTTAGATATTTTGGAGAAAGAGGGAAAGCAAAAAAAGAAAATCAAAGAAAAAAGAGATTATATTAAAAATAGGATTTAAGAATGGTTTCAAATAGAATAGATAAGGTAAGGCAGGAGTTCTCTTTAAATAATCTTCATGGTATATATGTAAATAATATTACTAATGTGAGATATCTTACTGGTTTTTCTGGTTCGGCAGGCTCACTTTTAATTTTAGAAAATGAGAGCCATTTCTTTACTGACGGTAGATACACTGAGCAGGTAAGAGATCAAGTTAAAAATTCCACTATTCATATAGTTGGCGGTTCGCATATAGAAGGTATTGAAAAATATAGTCTTTTAAAATCAGATATGAAAATAGGTTTTGAATCTGACCATACGACGTTTACATCATTTAAAGCATTAAAAAATAAACTTTCTCAAGTGTCATGGGAACCAACATCAAATATTGTTGAATTAATCGCAGCTGTTAAAGATACAGAAGAAATTGAGTCTCTTAAAACAGCTATAGAAATAACAGATGTTGTATTTGATGAAATTTTACCAATAATTAAAGCAGGTGTTTCTGAAAGCCAGATTGCAGCTGATTTATCTTATAAATTCAAACAACATGGAGCAGAGGGAGATAGTTATGACCCTATAGTAGCAAGTGGCTGGAGAAGCGCCTTGCCACATGCGACACCTACAGACAAAACTTTAGAAAATGGAGACTTTGTTGTTATGGATTTCGGAGCGTTATACAATGGGTATCATGCAGATATGACTCGTACTGTTGTGATTGGGCCTCCAAATGAAAAACATAAAGAAATATATGACGTTGTTTTAAAATCTCAACTTTCTGGTATTGATGTTGCAAGAGCTGGAGCAACGGGAGCTGAAGTTGATAATGCATGCAGATCTGTAATTGACAATGCTGGGTATAAAGAATATTTTAATCATTCAACAGGACATGGGATTGGTCTTGAGGTTCATACGCTGCCAAGATTAAGCTCTGTAAATACTAGCCCACTTCTGGAAAATTATGTTGTTACAATAGAGCCTGGAATATATTTGCCAAAATGGGGAGGGGTTAGGATAGAGGATGATTGCTGGATTAAGATTGATAAGTGCATTCCCCTAAATCGCTCCACAAAAGAACTAATTAGTCTATAGTTTATTATCTGTGAAAAATAATAGTATAAAAGCAATCTTGTTTGATATGGATGGTGTTGTTATCGATTCTGAGAAATTATACTCACAGTCAGAAACAAATGTTCTTTCTAATTATGGTATAAAATTTGACGATTCTGATTGGCAATTTGTAAAAGGTTGTACAGAAAAACAATTTTATGACCACGTTTATTTAAAATATAATCCTCAGGTTCCGAGATCAGAGCTAATTATAGAGTGCAGAGAATTTTTAAAAAAACTTTTTTCTGAAAAATTAGAATACATGGCGGGCTTTAAAGAAGTTCAATTGTATTTGAAGGAAAAGTTTAAATTAGCCTTAGTCACTTCAACTGGACCAGAGCTCGTTTCCCATATTGATGAAATGTTAGGTATTCGAAATAATTTTAATTTGGTTATAACATCTCTTGACACTAGGGCTCACAAGCCACAGCCTGATCCCTACTTAAAGGCAATGAATAGTTTGGGGTTTTTGCCCAATCAATGCATTGTAGTTGAAGACTCAGTTCAAGGCATTAAATCTGGTAAGGCTGCAGGTTGCCAGGTTATTGCATTAGAGGGCTCGTTGGAAAGAGATTTGCTAGTAGATGCGGATTATATTATTTCTAGCTTGCATGAAATACAGAAAATAGTATAATTTGTATTATACAAATGTTTGAAGAACTTATAGATTTAACAACAACCTTTTTGGTTGGGTTTAGAAATACGGCCAAAAAGCACTCCCTGACATCATCTCAAGGCTTTGTAATTATGGCGGTTGCTATCGATGGCACTCCTATGACATCATTGTCAAAAAAAATGGGTCTTGATGCAAGTACTATGACTCGAAATGTTGAAAAGCTCGAAAAAAAACAATTAGTTTTCAGGCAGAGACTATCATCAGATGCGCGGGTAGTTAATGTTCATCTAACTGAGCTTGGAAAGAGAACACATAAATCATTAAGGGAAGAATTGACTATATATTTTGATAATAAAATTACAAATCGAGCTGAAGTAGCAGATAAGCTTCATGGATTAATTTGGGACATAGAAAAAATCAATAATAGTAAATGAAATTACAGCTACTTAGATGGTATGATAATAATAACTATGATTTCCCTTGGAGAAACTCTAATGATCCATATAAAGTTTGGATTTCAGAAGTTATGTTACAGCAAACTCAGGTGAACACAGTAATCCCATATTTTAATAAATGGATGAAAAGGTTTCCCACAATCCAAGACGTTGCACAAGCAGATATTGATATAATATTAAAATATTGGGAGGGCCTAGGCTATTATTCTAGAGCCCATAACATAAAAAAATCTGCATCTATATTATGTCAAACAATGAATGCTAAATTACCCAAAAATAATTTATTAAGATCTTTGCCAGGAATTGGTGATTATATGGAAGGATCAATTATGTCTATCGCATTTAATAAGCCGTATCCCGCAGTAGATGGAAATGTTAAAAGAGTTTTTTCAAGATTTCTATGCGAAAATTTTAAATCTCAGAAAGAAATTAAGAAATTAAAAAAATATATATTGAAAAAAATTCATAAGACAAGGCCTGGTTGCTTTAATCAGGCCGTAATGGATTTAGGTAGAGAAATTTGCAAACCATCTTCACCGTTATGTAATTGCTGTCCAATCCAAAATAAATGTATCGCATATAATAAAAATCTAACTTCTATGTATCCTCAAAAAATAATTAAAAAAAAGAGGCCTTCGTTTGATATAGTCGTAGGTTTTATTGTTAATAATAAGAATAATTTTTTAATCACAAAGAGGCCCCAAAATAAAATGCTTGGAGGTCTTTGGGAATTACCAGGTGGAAAAAGAGGAAAAGGAGAATCTTTAAGAAACACTTTAATTAGAGAAATTAAGGAAGAAATAAATATCGATATTAACGTTAATCAAAAAATGGGAGTGATTCAACATAGTTATTCACATATGAATATCAATCTACATGGGTACTTATGTAATATAAAAAAGGGTAAAATTAGAAAAAATGAATGCGTTGATGCAAAATGGATAAACATGAAACAAATAGAAAACTTTACATTTCCCAAAGCTAGTCATAAATTATTTTCTATAATTAAGGAATATTATGTTAACTAAAATTTCAAGTATTTTCATTTATATAACAATGTCAATACCATTGGCATTAATTGGGATTTTATTTGTTATTTCTGTTATTTTTATGCCTAGTAAAATGAATACTTTCGGACGATTGACGAGTATATGTGTTTTAAAATGTCTTTTTGTAAGGCTGCGTATAAATGGAAAGATTCCACCTGATCGTTCGTTAATCCTTATGTATAACCATTCTTGTTTTATCGATCCATTTTTATTTGCATATTCTTCACCAGGAAAAACTACGGGCATTACTGCAATTGAAAATTATAAACTTCCTGTTTTTGGATGGATGCTAAAAAAATGGAATGCAATTCCAATCGATAGAAGTAATATTCAAAATGCTAAAAAAAGTATAATAAAAGGAGAGAAAGCATTTAAGGATGGATATAATGTGATTATTTTACCTGAAGGAACACGTACCGTCACAGGCAAAATAAAGAAATTTAAAAAAGGAGGCTTCCACATGGCTATTAACACTGGAGCCCCCATACTACCTATAGGTTCTAAGGGAGCTTTTTCATTTAAACCCAAAAATAGATGGTATATTAAGCCGGGAGTTGTTGAGCTTAATGTGGGAGAAATTATAGAACCCAGTAGATACAATGAATTAGGAGTCAATGGTTTAGTTAATGAAGTTAGAGAACAAATGAAAAAATTAACCGGGTATGAGCTTGAAGAATAAAAAAAATGTTGTCATTACTGGAGCCTCTGGTCAAGTTGGTTTAGAACTTGTTAAAATATTAAAATCAGAATTTAATATTATACCAATAATTAGATCTTATCCAAAAGATGATTTGAATATAAAATACTTTAGCTGTAGAGATTTAGCCGATAAAGATGAGAGTATTATGACGTTCAATAAGATTGTGCATGAATATCAATCGATTGATTGCTTAATCAATGTAGCAGGTGGATTTGACATTGGCTATCCAATTGAACAACAGGATTGGGATAAAATGTTTGATGTTAATTTTCTTACTATGTTAAATGCAACGTCATATGTATTGAAATACATGAAAAGCAATAATGGTGGAAAAATTATAAATTTTGGATCAGTAGCAGGCATAGATGGAATGGGAATGGCGGCTCCATATTCTGCTTCTAAAGCTGCCGTACATAATTTGAGTAAGACAATTAATCTTGAGGCACCCTCATCTATTTCAAGTCACTTACTTGTACTGTCAATTATCGATACAAAAGTTAATAGAGAGGCGATGCCAGATAGTAAGTTTTCAACATGGACTAGCATTAAGTCTATAGCAGAAAAAATTACATTGATTATAAATGACCATGTAACTGATCAAATTATTTATTTTGACTGATTATTTAGCATTAAGAATAGCTTAACTCCCACAATTCTCACAAAACACATTGATAAAACACTACCGATTAGGGGAAGTATTGTTAAACAAAAGCCTATCAAAAATGATACCAACATAAATTGTAAAACAATTTGTGGATAACTAGATACTAAACGGTAATTTTTTAAAATTGCTTCTTTCATTGATAAATTTTCAATAACTATTAAATAATCATAAAAAAACAAAAAAAGAGTATAAAGAATTATTGTAATTAAAATAAATATATAACTAGATATTGGAAAAATATTTAGGAATATAAATAGAAATGCAAAAAAAACAATTTGTGGAATTAGAATTATATGAAGCATGTGGAATTTTTGAAAAATATCAGCAAAAGCAATTTTCTTGTTTATAACAGACTTATATGTTATTGATATGGCCCCGATGTGAATTCCTACACCAATTAAGGAAATTGCTAAAATCAATATTAATTGAGTATTCGAGATTGCTTCACTTTTTAGGTTAATGCCTACAAAGTATAAAATTAAAAATAATAAAACACACGGGGTAATCAATAGAAAAGAGTTTCTTGAAAAAATATCCCATGATTCTAATATGTTTCTTTTCCAGTATTCAATCATGGTTAAATTTATAAAATAGATGGTAAATTATAGCTATGGAATTTTCAATTCAGACTATATACGAGTATTCGTTCACAATGCTTATTATAATATTTTTATATAGCGCCATTATATGGTATCTGTTTTCTGATGATAATCAAAAAATAGGTAATAACTTTTTTAAGCTTTTATTAAGAATTGAAAAAATTTCAGCTCCAGTTGTTTTAATAATAGGTGTTTTAATAATGATTCAAGATCCTTTATGGGTCAGCAAAAAAATTATTTTATTCAATATAATTTTGAGTTTCGCTGGAGTATTTTTAATCCATATAACAACAGGTCAAACTACTAGATTTATCAACTCTGAAAAAATAAGCAAAAAAAACATCAATATTTTGAGAGCAGCATCAATGTTAATATTATTAACAATTTTTACGTTAGGAATGAGAATTCAAGATAAACCTGAATGTATTGAAATAAATGGGATTGAATGCAATACTAATAAAAAATGAAATTAAGTATCTCAAAAGCAAATGGAACCCAAAACCACTTTTTAATAATTTATTCTAATGATAAATCAATTCATAACCAGAATAAAATTATTGATATAGTTAAAGCAAGCAATTCAAATCGTATTGATGGAGTATTGGTTTTATCTGATTCAGATTCTGCTGATTTCAAAATGGATTATTATAATAATGACGGGACATGGGAAACCATGTGTGCAAATGGAGCTAGATGTGCGGCATTATATATGTATGAAAAAAATATTGTAACTTCAGAAAATATGATATTTGAGGGAGGAGATGGCCAGCATGAAGTGGAAATCATTGGCGCCAATAGTGTAAAATTAAAAATGTTAACCCCTAAGTATTGCTCCAAAAAAATTGAATTATTAGAAGTATCTGGATTTCATATAGACTCCGGAGCAACCCATTTTGTGGTTGAGTATAATAATATTGATGATGATACAGCTAAAGATTTGGGATCTAAAATTCGCTACAATGATTTATTTACGCCAAGAGGAATTAACGTAAATTTCTATAAGGTTATAAATTCTCATAAGATTAATGTTAAGACTTATGAAAAAGGTGTTGAGGACTTGATGATGTCATGTGGTTCTGGGTCAATAGCATGTATATACCATCTATCAAAAATAGAACAAGTAGAGTCTCCGGTCCATGTATACGTTAAAGGTGGAATACTTAAAGTTGATTTTGATAATGACTGGAGTAATATTTGGATTTCAGGGCACGCTGAAATAGAAAATGATTTAATAATAAAAATATAATTTTTTCAAGATACTAATCAAATGATAATTTTTCAATAATGGTATCAAGTAAATTTAAGAAGTTCTTCTGGTAGTTTTTCGCTGTATCAACCACCTCATCATGTGTTAGTTCAGACTTGCTTATTCCAGATGCATAATTAGTAAGGCAGCATAATCCAATCATTTTCATGTTTAGTTCATGGATTCGCTCAATTTCAGGTAGACCAGACATCCCCACTGCGTGACCACCAATCTTTTTGATGTCTAATATTTCTGACGGAGTTTCATATGTTGGTCCGGTTGTCCACGCATAAACTCCTTTTCTTAAAGTTATATTATTTAGGCTGGCTAATTTTTCTACTTGATTAATTAAATCTAAGTCATAACGATTGTCTTGAATCAATTCGGGATTTTCACTTGACGAAATAAATGAATAGTCAAGATGGCCATTTATCAGCATTAAATCTCCAACTTCCCACTTATCTTCAACACATCCAGAAGAATTTGTCATAATAACATGTGTGCACCCTATTTCTTTAAATAGATCTATAATAATTGCAACCTCAGAATATTCATGACCTTCATAATAGTGAAATCGTCCATTTGCACAAATTATTGAATGACCATGAATGTCCCCTATTACAAATTCCCCTTTATGTCCTTTTATTGATGTTTTTCTGAATCCTGGAATTTCATTATATGATATATTAGTTTTATTTTCCAGCCTATTGCAAAACATATCTAGGCCAGATCCAAGTACGATTCCAATTTTTGGATTAATGTTGGATTGCTCTTTTATATACTGGATTACATTTTTCATTAATTTTTTACAGCTAGTTGGCCACATGCGGCATCTATATCCTGTCCCTTACTCCAACGAACAAGTATTCTAAAACCAGCACGGTGCTTATTCAAGACTTTTAAAAAATTTTCAATGGAAACATCATCAGGCCTTTTATATTTTCCATCAGTTTCATTGTAGGGAATCACATTTACTTTACAATCAATTCCCCTAATCAGTTTTGCCAATCTTATAGCATCTTGATTAGTATCATTAATACCCTTAAGCAGCACATATTCAAACATTACATTATGATTTTTTCGAGATGCAAATCGTGATGCGGATTTAATAAGATCGTTAATGGGCCATCGTCTATTAATTGGCATTATTTTTTTTCGAGTATTGTCATCTGTAGCATTTAAAGAAATAGCTAGCTTGTATTTATGTTTTTCTTTTATAAATCTATCAATCATTGGGACAATTCCAGATGTAGAAATTGTAATTCTTTTTGCCCCTAATCCAAAGCCATTATGATCATGCAATATATCTGCAGCGTTAATAACTCTTTCATAATTTAAAAAGGGTTCACCCATACCCATGAAAACAACATTGGTAATGGGCTCGTTTACTATATTTCGTATAGCAATTGCTTGGTCAATAATTTCTCCAGTTATAAGATTACGTATAAGACCCATAGATGCAGTTGCACAAAAATCACAATCAACATTACACCCAATTTGAGATGATATGCATATTGTATGTCTATCTTTTTCAACCATGCTTACAGATTCTATAAAGTGTCCATCGTGAGTTTTAAATAAAATCTTTTGAGTTTTTTCAACTGAAGATTTATTAACTCCTTCAATTTCTAAAGTATTTAAGGTACATTGATTATCAATAATGCTTTTTAATTCTTTGGATATATTATTCATAGAATTAGTATTTGACACACCATGCTTATACATCCATTGATAGATTTGACTTGCACGAAAAGAGGATTGATTTAAATCTTTACACCATTTTGTGATTTGACTTAAATTCATTCCTTTGATTACTGTTTTTCTTATATCTTTTTTACTATTCATGTATATTGGAACTAAGTTTACAATTCTTTGTATCTAATATAAGATTAAAATTATTTGATAAACCAAACATTCAACACTAGATTTAAATCTATTTTAAAGAGGTATAAATGGAAATTTTAACAA
>CEQY01194889.1_pt1 | contig 12484 bp, 26 predicted proteins | sample 361391 | NCBI WGS metagenome assembly CEQY01 (sample SAMEA2621075, study PRJEB7988) | marine metagenome | isolation source: saline water (ENVO:00002010), including
ATGAACGACCCACAAGCATGCGGCTAGGAAGTACCTACTGCTAGTGTGTAGCACATGTATTACTTAGCAGTTTCTATAGCTTTTGACATAGATTTATCAAAGTGTTGGTTAAACCTACGCTGTACAACCTTACTTGCTATCTGTTCTATGTTAAAGATTGATTGATAGCTAGGTTTTCTAGTTGATGCAATAAAGAAGGGAAACAACTGCTCTCTGGATCTTCTATAAATGCCTGGAGGTTTACCAGGATTATTAGCAGGTGTACCGATAAAGAAACCACCTCTAGGATTACCGCCTATTCCTTTAGATATTCGCTTTAGTGTTGATCTTGTTACGTTACCATGCTTATCATACTTAATAAAAGATGTGGGATAAAAATAACTATTAGGTGGTACTGTACCGTCATCAGCCAAGCCACCAAAATATAATTCAAATCCTTTGGGTATTCTTTGCCCACCCTTAACACCAAAGCGTATATATTTAGAAGCCTGATTTTTTGCAAAGGTATGAGCTACTAAATTATTTTTCTTTGATTTAGTTACTAAAAATGCTTTCTGTGTAAACTTTGTAGGTTTATCAAATGCTCCTAGTGTTCCTTTGTTAAGTGCTGTTCTTATATCAAATGCAGTGTTATTTATAGCAACAGAAGATGCAAAGGGTAACTGTTTACGATAGTTCTTAGTAAAGCGTTCAAAGCCTTTTAGATCTTGATCTATTGTTAGTGCTATACCCATTAGAAAGGAATGTCTGATGTTTCTATTGTAGGTGTTTGTTGTTGTCTTTTTTCTGGATAAATAAATTCATTAACAGATACTTGTAATGACTTTCTAGTTTCACCATTTTCGTTAGTGTAATCAGTGTATTTAGCATTACCAGATACACAGACAAGGCAACCTTTTTTGTAGCTATCTAATATGTTTTCATAACGCTTACCCCATACCTGACATTTTATAAAAGAGGTTTCATCTCTAGGGTGTGATACAGCAATAGTAAATTCTGCAAGATCATAAGCCCCTGCTTTTTTATATTCAGCGTCTTTAGTTAAACGCCCTGCGATTGATACATTAAACATCTTTGTTATTAGTAAGGTGTGTTGCTATCAGGTTATTAATCCCTGATGAGTAATTAAAATTATGTTCTTTGCAATATGCTAAAAATACTCTGTGATTTATTGGTGTTAGTTTTGCAGATACTAAATGTCTATTCTTCCAATTAGAAGCGGTTACATCTATAGGTCTGGTTTCTAATGGTTCGTTAATCATGTGTTTGCTTTAATCCATTCTTCTATAAATGTAACGTGTTTAGGCAATGATATATTTTGTGATAACTGTGTAGACCTGTCAAAGTCAAATTCAATATATAGAGCATCAGCTAAAGTGTTATAAAGTTGTTTATCTTTTATTACTAATTTTGCGATAAGTTTAAGATAGTAGTCTTTTGTTTCTTTATCTAATATTTGCGGCATGCCTACCGCTTTGTTCTTTGTAATCGGTGTAACTTTTTCTTGTGTAGGGTTAGCAAAATCACCGTCATTATCAGGAATACCAGCGTTTAAACCTAGTATTGCTAACAAAGAATACCTACGACAATAAGTAATAGCTCCGCCTTCTTTGTGCATAGGATTACCACCGCCAGCAGTATTATTAGGCAATAACATTTCTGATGTTATAGATTCACCAGATGTATGCAGAAGGTTAGTTATTAATATATTTTTATTGTCTACTACTTTTGTTGTATGTACTATAGCTAAACCGTTAGCAGATAATACAGGGTTAACAGTAGCAAGCACTGTAGAAAGATCAGCAAAATTACCATATTGTGCAGTATCTTTTTCTTCAATAGTGCCAACTTCTTTTATAAACTTACAAAGTGCTTTTGTTATTTCTTTTGTCATTTTAAAATAAATTTTTAGGGTTACTTAAAACTTGCCAGATCAATCCACCATTTATGGCAGTCCTTTGCTCTAACTAGAGAGGGTTAGAGGTTGCAATCGGGTAACACCTTGAAGCTACACAAAATACAAAGCAAGTTATAAGTAACTTATTGTTAGTATACCTAGAGTATACCCTTCTTGCAATCATGGTTGTTAATAATATTTCTAAGCCTTTGATTATCTGCTATAACTTCTGCCAATAACTCGAATGGGTCGTTAACTCCTAACAACTCATCCCTAAGTTGCTGTATATGCTTTTTCTTGTCAGCTAATCCGTTGTACATAGATTAATGACTTATGACCATATACTAACATATATCTAGTGTAATGTTAAGATTTAATTCAATGTATATAGCGTATTCTGCCAATTAATGACAACAAATGTACAGTTGGTGGACACTAAATGTCAAAAAATGTCAAAAAATGTCAATTTCCGACCATCTTTAAACAAGGAACTCGTCAATGAAATCATGGAATTTAAGCCCAGAATCATTAACAGCACATCATTTTTAAATATCATTCTAGAAATGGGTTTAGATGCTTTTAAACAAAATGGACAAGATAACAACTTTGTGATTAACTATATATATAAAAATAAGAATGATTCAGAGATAAACAAACTAGAAACTAAACCATTAAAACCAAAAGAACAAAAAGAAAAAATTAATAAAAAAGAAAAACAAGAAAAGGCCATACCAGATAATTTATTACATTTACAAAATCTTATTTATAATTTCTGGCAAGTAAAAAAAGGTAGTAAATCAGATAATGCGTGGAAAATGCAGATTACAGAAATAAATAAGTTTATAAAAAAATATGGTGAACATGTTGTTGTAGAACAGTTAGAAATGGGTATATTAGATGGCACATGGAAAGGTTTAAAAATGGCTAATTATGAAGAACAGCTAAAAAGAAAAAATAAATATAATAATGAATCTGATAATATAAAACACCCTGCACAACAGGTAACTACTTTTGATGATTTTGGAATTATTAACAACTGATGGAAAAACTTATTTCAAAAAATAATGTAAAAAAATTACTAAATAAAATGATCAGTAAAGGTTTACTAAAACCAGAAGACTTAGATAAACCTACAGAAGGGTGGTTAATAGCAATGGGCTACGATAAATGCACTGAAACAGGTAAATGGATCTTCTTAGAAAAAACAAAAGCTAATGCACGATCACTAATACCGAAGCATAAATTACCTAAATATAAAAACCCTATTACTGGCAAAGTTACCTTTGATCCAATGGAACATTAACAAGTGAATATAAAAAATATTTTAGCTAGGGATCAATTTGTAAAATTTTATCCTGATGAACATAGATATTATGATTTAAAAAATAATAAATATGTTGCAAGGTCTGTAAGTGAAGTTGTAAGACCTAATGCTTTTGTTAATAAAAACATGGAAAAGGCCGCAGAAAGGGGTACAGCTATACATGAAGCAATACAAATATGGAGTGAAACAAAAGATATAGATTTAGCTTTATCTTATGCAAAAAAATATACAAAATGGATAAAAAATTTAATTAATTATCGTATGTGGAATACGTGGAATATTGTTGCTAGTGAGTTAAGAATGATTGATAGGGTTAATGATATAGCAGGTACACTAGATGCAGTGTTACAGCATAAAGAAACTGGATTACTTTGTTTAGCCGATTTTAAAACGCAAGATAAATATAAAAAGAAAAATCATAGGTTGCAGATTGGTGGTTATGTATCGCTGTTAAATCAAAATTTTAATGAATTAGATTTATTTTCTTGTAGAGTTATTTATATAACACCAGATGAAATTAGGACAGAAGAATATAGCCCAAAAGAATGTATGTATGATTATGAAGTATGCAGAACTGAGTATTTAAAAAAGGAATTAGAATTAAAATAGGGGTTGCGTTATGCATGGGTATACCCTTTAATATAAAAACAGATTGTACAAATTATGGATTATGAAGATGAGCTAGATTATATTGAAATGCAAAAATGGCTTTGTAATTTCGATGATCCACATATTATGAGAGTAGCAAGATGCTTTTTAGAATTTATTTATCAATTACCCGATGATTATGAAGCAACAGAACAATCTGAATTTACATTTTTTTAGACTATGAATCAACAACCAGAGCAGCTACTAAAAGAGCTTAAAGATTGGCAAAATAAAAAGAAAGAATGTCAAAATCAAATAGACGCTAGGAAAGTTATTTTAGAAAATTATTTTGATGATGGATTTATATTGAACAAATTTGAAATTGATGGGATACAAGCTATTAGAAAACGTAACCCTGAGAAATGGGATTATAGTGCTGACTTAACAAAATATAAAAAAGAGATAAAAGACGAAATAGAAGAAAAAGAACAGTATGAAAGAGAAGAAGGGATAGCAAAAAAACAGGATACAAGTTATTCATGGAGTATTAGATGAACAAAATGGAAAAGATAGAAACAGCGTTAAAAAGAATAAAAGAGCTTTTTGATTTAGTGCTTTATTGGTCAAAAGCAACAAAAGAAGAAGATTTATTAAATAATGAATTTAAGAAAAGAAAAAAAGATTTGTTGAAAGATTTATATATACAACTAGCTGCGTTAGATGACAGATATATGTTTACTCATAAATCAGAATTTAAAACTAAGGAATATATTGTTGAATATGAAAATATAAAAAAACAAATACAGGAATTAGAAAAATGACAAATAAAGCAAAAATAAAAGGTGATGCAGCAGAGAGGGAAGCAGCCGCACTTCTAACAAAATTTACAGGGTATGAAGTTGAAAGACGTTTTGGAGCAGGTCAAGAAAAAGATAAGGGTGATTTAGTTGGTATTCCTGATACTGTTTTACAGGTAGCTAATTGGAAAGAAACAAACGCTGCTGTATTACAAAAGCCTAGAGAAGCTGAACAGCAAAGAATAAACGCAAATGTAAAATATGCAGCAACATTAGTCAGATATAAAAAAAGGCCAGGATGTGCAGAGGGTGATAACTGGCGTGTTGTATTAACAATTCAACAGTATGCAAGATTAATAAAATGATTGCACACCAGAAGCTTATAAAAGATCAGATGGAAAAAGAGGATGCTCATAATCTTTTTGGTAGGTGGTGGGAAAATGTAGATACAGATATTAAAAAAGCAGTTGTACAAGAAATAGACGTTAGAACAGCTACAAATTTAATTAAAAGATATGAATGGCTACAATGTATGCCCGCTATGGTTCAGTATTGTTATGGCATATATTTTGAAGGTAATTTAGGTGGTGCAGTTGTTTATAGTACAGAATATAGTGAAAACTTAGGGCATTGGGATAAATTTGATTATACAGGAAAAATTATTTTACTTAGTAGAGGTGCTTGTGTTCATTGGTCACACCCACATAGTGCTAGTAAGTTAATAACACAATCTATGAAAATGCTTCCTGATAAATATAAAGTAGTAACTGCAACTGTTGATGAGTTAGCGGGTGAAATAGGTACAATTTATCAAGCCTGTAATTTTACATATATAGGGTCTATGAGAGAAAATAACCCTAAAGTACATGATAGAGATAATGATAGATTTGGGGTACAAATAAAGGGTAAATTGTATGGTGCAAGATCAATAAGGCAAAAATTAGGTACGCAAAAAAAAGAAGAAATACTAAAAATGTTTCCTGATGCAAAATTTATACCGCAAAAAAGTAAGCGTAGATATTTTTATTTTTTAGGAAATAAAACAGAAAAGAAATATTATAAATCAAAAATACAAGAATATATAAAAGAATATCCTAAAAGAAGTTGACAGGGGTATACCCCTAATGTATATTAAGAATGTACTAAACGACCGAGAGGTTTCCAATGACAACAAAATTTACACAACTGGAAGTAGAAATTATTACTGACAGACCAGAAGAATGTATTGTTGAATGTTCTTGTGATTTTTACGAGGATTACCTTATAAAAATGTATGGTGATCGCAATAAAACTAAGGACATAATTATAGAATACTCAAAAGAAAAAGATGGACGTACTGTTGAACGTGAAGTATATCCAGAACAAGCAGTAGAGGATAGCTGCCATAAACTTTACAGGCATCTTGAAAAATACAAAACACTACCTGAGCTAGATAAGATTGATAAAATGGTTTTAGATGATTGCTTATCTGGCAGCACTATGGATAGGGCAGAAGATGTTAGCCCACAGTATGGAGGTAAAGTTGCAGCAGCAGCTAGAAGAATAATTGATAAGCTAGAAAAAGTAGGTGTTAAATTTAGTTATGTAGAGCATTGGTATTAATAATTTAATGCAGTTTAAATAACAGCCCTTTTTTATAGAGGGTTTTTCTTTTGTTACCATTTGTTAACAATACCTTTATAGGGGTATACCCCTGATGTATATTAAGAATGTACCAAACAACCGAGAGGTTTTCCAAAATGTCTAACACTCAAACAATCACAAACTATACTCAAGAGTTATGTAATACTCTTAATAGCAAATTAGCAGCAGATACAGATATACATTATTCAATCTGTTGGGGTACTAAGTTTCACAGAATATCAAAATGGGATAAAGAGTCAGATTGTAGTTATGTAAGAGTAGATGCAGATGACAGAGTATTTTGTTTTGTAGATCAAAAAACAGGTGATGTACTTGCTCCTAAAGGTTGGAACAGAAGGGCTAAGGGTGTACGTTTTAACATCTTAGATGACGCATCAAGAACAGATTTATTTAACGCAAAGGAGGTAGCATAATGTCTAACTTTCTAATGATGTTAGCAGCGTCAGGGTTGTTTTATACAGCCCTCTCATCTTCTCTATATGACATGACAGTAATGGATTGTAATGCAGGTATAGAACTAGCCTGTAAGGAGGTAAACAAATAAAAAAATTAGTCCTAGATATGACTATAAAAGGTCTATACATATCCGTTAAGGATTTACACACTCATTCCGTTAAGGTATTTTATTATGGCACTAAACAGCTATCAAGTAACAGTTAATGGTACTGCTGGCTTACTTTGTTCAAACGTTCAAAACTCTGACCCATTAGGTACAGGTGCAAAACAAAAAGCATTTTTTTCAAGTAAAAAGAAGAAGAATGATGAAGATCATTTATGTCTTAGAGCATTAGATTGGGTCTTCTCTGGTTATTGGAAACAAGAAGGAAAAGTAAAAGTAAACGAAACTAAAAACTCTATTGAGTTTGATGGATTTTCTGACCCATATATGCCTGGTGCTAACTTCTTACGTTGCCTAAGAAATGCTGCAACAAAATGGAAACTAGGTAAAGATGTTTTACGTTCTGTTGTTGTTACTAATGACCCTATAATTGAATATCAAGGTTCAAAAGATGCTTTAGAAATGTACACAAAAGATCAAAGTTATTTTTCTAATACAGCATTTACATCTAGAGGTGTTTGGGTTCAGAGGTTATTATTTCCAGATTGGAAATGTACTTTTGAACTAATGGTTGATGATGAGATATTAAGTGTATCTCAACTAAATAGAATCATTACAATGGCAGGTAAAGCAGAAGGTTTAGGTACATGGAGACCTCGATTTGGTAGATTTTCTTCATCTGAATTAGTGGAGGTAGCAGAATAATGTCAAACCCAAGAATTGACGGCATTGATTGGAGATCACTTGAAAAAGGTGATCTTATACCAGAAGAACACATTCTAGATTATTGGAATACTTGTTATCCAAAAAAGGAATGGGATAAGTTTAGTATGGTTACTGTTAAAGCTAACATTGAAAAACTCCGTGAAGGCATTAACAGACCACTTGTTTTAAAAGAAGTAAAAGGTTCTTTAGTTGTACTTACTGATAAAGAGGCTGTTGATTATTCAGCAGCCCAAGCAAATGCAGGTATCAAAAAACATCATCGGCATACTCGTAGGTTATTTACACACATAGACCAAACTAATTTAGACCAAGCAAAAAAACGTGATTTAGAAACTAAACAGATACATCATGCGTTTATAGCTTCTGCTGCTGATGGTGCTAGAAAAGAATCTTTGCAATTGCAGAGAAAAGGAGAAAGACTTCCTAAGTCTTTAATTGAAAAGTCAGAGTTTAAGAAATCTTCTTAGCGACTCCATTCATATCTTTTTCGCACCTTCTGTCTTCTCATCGCCCAGCTACTTGCGTCAACGTGTCGTCACTCGCCACCTTTCATCTCGAAACATCTCAATTTCTTTCGCCTTAACGTCACTCCTCACAATCGTTGTCAGTTTACGATTAAAACTGTCTTTAACACTTCTATGACTTAATAAGTTTGCGAAGTGATCTCAACATTTCAGCTTTTTGTCCCGCCCTTTGCATCGTAGTGCTTCGTTTCCCTTTGCCGTACCTCTACTCAAATCAATCGTTGTAAGTATTACGATAAACTTACATAATATTTATAGTCGGGAAGCCTGATAGTTAGTATTCTTATAAGTTCTATGCTAACTTGAAAGTTATAAAAAACCTATCGCAACACATAGGAAAGACAGGGCAAGGTAATTATTTGGACTTGATCAATCTCCCGACTAATTATTACAAGTTTGTAACATAACCTTTATAGGGGTATACCCTAGTTATATACTATATATATACACAACCGAGAGGTCTTCTAAATGACAAACACAATCACAATCAGAAACAGACAATACGTAGTTCTAAAAGCAGAAAACTATACACACAAAGGAAACGACAGAACACAATTTACAGTAAGAAAGCAAAGAGGTACAAAAACATTCTTAGTTGTTAAGTATGAAAATGGTTTATACAGTTCATTTGCATAAATCAAACTAAGAACCAATACACAACCCCTATTAAAGGGGTTTTTTATTGCAATCCTCTAGTTGAATTAGGGTATAATCTAGCCTTAATAAAATCTACTGCCTGATCATCTAAGGTATTATCTGTCTGTTTTACTAATGCTTCTAATAAATCTATTATTAGTTTCTTCATTGCTTTTGACTTTATGAATGCAAGAAGTATTGGCTTAAAAATTCGTACCATGATAATTGTGTTTCTTTACAAACATATTCTAGACGTTAAATTTAAATTGAACATTTACCACTTTATCCTCTATCCCCATCACCTATAAAGTGGTATTTTATCTTCTTGGTTTTATTTCAGCAACAGCTAATTCTACTTCTTTGAGTCTATGAAAAACTTCTCTCATATCATCGTGCATAGTGTCAATTTTATCTGAAAGTAATTCTATAGCAGTTGTATTTCTTACAAGATCATCTCTTGATTGTCTTCCTCTGTAGGAAATAGAACCAACAGAAACAAAACAAGCTGTTAGTAAAGCTCCACCTACTGCCGCTATTACTTCTATCACTTTTCTGTACCTTAATTTATAGCTATTATAGATTAAAAACTTATGTCAGAGCAAAAAGGTAAAAATCCACTACAAAAGCTTAAAGAGAAATTTGACGATAAGGAAGAACAATTTGAATATATTTCAGTAGCAGTAAGACTTTTAGTAGTTTTTTGGAGTGGCCTTCTAGTCACAAGTAACTACTTGCCTAAAATACCAGGTTTAACTACAGGAGAAAAGCAAGATATAACATTCCCTGCAAGCTTACTAGCTACGGCACTTAGTTCATTTGGGCTTGAGCAAGCAAAAAAAGGTAGCAAAAAAGACGATAAGGTTGCTCAAAATCAAGGTATGGTTCAAACTATAAGAGTGATAACACCGCTTCGTATTGAGGGGGCAGAAGTCATTGATTCAAAAGATTCAAAATGAAAAAGCTATTATTAATGTCTTTGTTTTTGTTTAGTCCTGTATATGCCAATGGAGTGCCTTCTTGGACTACTGGTTCAAGCAATAGAACAGAGAACACTACACAAACCATTACAAGGTCTATAGTTACAGAAAAGTACGGATCTGCTATAAACACTTGGGAAGGTTCTAATATCACAGTTACAAGTGCTTCTAGTGGTGGTATAGCACATTCAGACGCTATCTTTACACCAACAGATAATAGTGCTGATTGGTCATTGACTACTACAACAAGAGCAGCTTCACAGCTAACCGAGCAGATCACACAGAATGATGCAATCACGACTACAAGCGTTATTACTAGCTTGTCTGTGTTTAGCCAGTAACCAGGTAAAAGCCGAAGGCGATACTAATGTACAGGCTCAACCTAATGCTGTAGGTAATTCATCAATAATTAATCAGAATATGAATATTAATAATGGAATGACAGGTAAACAACAGTTTGGAAACTTGATTTGTAGTCAACCTACAATGGCTGTAACTCCTTTCTATACAGGAAATGATGCTCAGGGAGAAGAGACTTACAGCATTAATGAAGGTTGGGGAGTACAAATGAGCTTTATGATACCACTTGGAGATAATAAAACTTGTAACGAACTATCAAAAGTAAAACTAAAACTAGCTCAAGAAGAATTAAGTAAAAACATATATGATAAGAATCTTGTTCGTATTCTGAAGTGTTCACAGCTTCATGCAAGCGGTTATATGATTAATCCTAAATCACCTTATGCAAACCTTTGTAGTGATGTAATAAATATAAGAAGTTATGTAAAAGCTAATCCAAACCTTTTTAAAACAAGAAAATAAGGCATTGTCTACCTAGTCCGTTAGGATTTTGGAGATTACCTCATATTAGTTATTGTAACTTATCTTTTTTGTTTGTCATTTTTTCCTTTACATTAGCTACTTCCTTCTTCAAAACCTTAGTAAATATCTTCTTAAATATTTTTTTTATTTGCCCTATTACAGCTTGCATAGCGATACCACCAGCTACACTAACAACACTAGCTGTACCTGCTGCTATAACACTAGAAGCTATAACTTCTGGTGCAGGTATTGGAAAATCACCAAAGAACGGTACATTAAAAGTAGCTATAGGTTCTTCTGTTGAAGTATTTTCTAAGTTTTTTGGCAGGTTCGTTGGGATCACTTCTGGCTTTATATCTGTTACTTCCTCGTCTTGCTCCTTTCCTTTTGAAGAAGTATTTGCCTTCTCTTCTGCTAAACCCGACTGAACTTGTTCCAGACTCGGTAAAAGAACTGGATCTAGATAAGGTACTTCCGCTTGGGGAGGGTAAAAAATTGTTTTAGGTGGATTGAGAATATATTCAGTATTTGGTAAGTTTGGGTAGTATATTTCGTCCATATTATGAGAGAAGCTTTTGCTAGAGCCTTAGTACCTGTCACTATAATAACTTTTGTAGGAATTATGGCATTAGCACCTCTGTACGTCACTATGAGCCTTATGACAAGGCAGATGCAACATAAGACTAATTAATCAGCCTCCTCTGCTGTGTTTCCCTCTGCTACCCACTCAAGGTATTGTTGGTAATCGGTGTTTCCTTCGCATTTAGGAATACAAGTGATAGTTCCATCATCCTCTATTCTTGTTATTGCTGTTACAGGCATAATTGTATTACCATCCATGTCGAGCATATCTTTATTTAGTTTGTAACGTGTTGCCATAATTAAAGCTCCGCAGAATAACTCATTTTAATTCCATCAGACTGTGATTGTACAAGAGCAGCCTGACCAGCAGTTCCAGTACCTGATGTATTGCCATACATTATGCACATGTCAGGATTCGGTGTCGTGGGTGGTATTGCTATAACCATATTTGAAGTATCAATAAGACCAGTAGTATTCTGAGTAAGAAAATAAAGATTAGTACCACTTGATCCTGTATAACTTGGTATTATTCTCATAGGTTGTGGAAAACGCATAAGCATGTAGTGGTTATTAGCATTAACTGACATACCAAGTCCCATTAAATCTCCATTATCAGCAGTAAACCGATAAAAATATCTCTGACATAAAGCAAGCTCTTGACCGAATGACCTATGCTCAAAATCTGTTGCAAAGCTGCCTACTTCTAATTGAACTCCTGTAAGTTCAAATGTCGCATCATTTGTTGTGTACCAAGTAGAGGTCTGATCTGGTGTTCTTGCTGCGGCATCATAAGCTGCCCATTGATTTAGTGTTGCACTACTCGCTGTCCTATCTGTTCCTGCAAATTGAAACCATACTATTTTTAAACCCTCATTCTCATCATTATCAAACTGTAAATTACTATTTCCTTGAATTGTTTTTGTAATTTTTGTCCAAGTATCAGCAGACAATGAACCTGTTTCAAAAGGATAATTGTATGCAGTTCCATCAGTAGTTTTTAAATGACCAAAAAAGTTTTGAGCAACACTACTTTTACACCAAAAAGATAATGTTATATAACTACTTGATGAAGTATAATTCCAACCACTATTTGCAATATCTTGAGCTTCTAAACGATAGTTAAAACTAACAATATCAGGAGTACCAGCACCACTTGTTTGGTTTCCATTTGTCATTCTTAATGCTTTTCTGAAACCTAATATGTATGGTGTTGTTCCACTAGCAACATCAACCTGTGCTGATGTAGGTGATTCATCATTACTATTTGTACTAACACTAAATCTATCAACAGTTTGATAACCTGTGCCTGTACTTGACGTACCACGTTGACTTATTGTCATTGCTCCATTTATTGTGAGTCGTCTATTACTTAGGTTATTAGTAATATTGGCAGTACACGTTCCATCAG
>CEQY01201090.1_pt1 | contig 12472 bp, 13 predicted proteins | sample 361391 | NCBI WGS metagenome assembly CEQY01 (sample SAMEA2621075, study PRJEB7988) | marine metagenome | isolation source: saline water (ENVO:00002010), including
AAAATCATGTCTAAAATTTGCGATATAACTAAAAAAAGAGTAATGGTGGGAAATAACGTATCACATGCGAAAAACCGCACTAGGCGTACTTTTGAGCCAAATCTTCACTCACATAGGCTATGGTCGGAAAAACAAAATAAATTTATCAAACTCACTCTATCGAATAAGGGTCTTAGAATAGTAACAAAACTTGGTTTAGACTCAGCAATGATTAAATATGGACTTTCAAAATGAGAGAAAAAATTAAACTTGTATCATCTGCTGGGACTGGTCATTTCTATACAACTACCAAGAATAAAAAAACGATGCCCGATAAGATGGAAATTAAAAAATTTGATCCTGTCGTAAGAAAATACGTTACATATACAGAAAAGAAAATTAAGTAACTTTATAACTTCTTAGTCTGATTAGAAAATCATCTAATGACTCTATGCCATGACTTTTTGCTTCTTCACACCAATTGTTGAGAACCTCAATAAAATTTTCATGTTTAACCTGTCTGGAATGTAAGATTTCATGAAGTTTATTTTTAAGAGAATATACTATCTCTAGTTTTGAATAATCTTTGAGTAGTAACTTAATTTTATTCTCTTGATTAGTATCTAATCTTTCTGGATGGTCTGCAAGTAGCTTAAACGAAAAATTAAATTTTTCTTTTTTATAAACAGGCTTTAATACTTTATGAGTGAAATCTGTAATAACAGCCAGTTTTGATTGTAGTAATGACTGTGTTATAGCTTTTGAATCTGTATTTTCTGTATCCTGTATTATCGCTTTTGGTGCAAGCCTTTTAACTTTACAAAGTTTTATGAAACTGAAAATTTTAATATACATCCAACCTATATCAAACTCCCAAGGCCTAAGTGAAAATTTAGCTGCAGTCGGGTATGCATGATGATTATTGTGAAGTTCTTCCCCTCCGATAATAATTCCTATAGGGGACATATTTGTTGAGTCATCATTTGTATTATAATTTCTATAACCCCAATGATGACCAGCACCGTTGATGCCTCCTGCTGCAAATATAGGAGTCCACATCATCTGAATTGACCAAATTATTATTCCGACGGTTCCAAATAAAACTATATTTAAAATAAATAGAAGTAATATCCCTAAGTTATTTCTACCTGTATAAATATTTCGCTCCATCCAATCATCAGGGCAGTTTTGTGAGTATTTTTCGATTGTCTCTTTATTGTTTTTCTCTTTGTGATAAAGGTCGGCACCTTGCAAAATAACTTTTTTTATACCATAAAATGCTGGGCTATGAGGGTCATCAACTGTCTCCACTTTCGCATGATGCTTTCTATGAATAGCAACCCAATCTGCTGTCCTCATTGATGTTGTAAGCCACAACCAAAATCTAAAAAAATGAGAGAGAATAGGGTGTATATCAATTGCTGAATGGCATACCCCCCTATGGAGATATAATGTAATAGCAACAATAGTTATATGAGTAACAATAAGCGTATATATGACGTATTCTATGAAGCTGAGCGGTATTATTCCATTAATGAATGTTTCGAGCATATTATTATCCAGTAGGTTATCATCTTAACAAGAATAAACATTATTTCAAATTATTATGCCAGAATTACCTGAAGTTGAGACTATTACGACTCTTGTCAAAAAGAGGGTTCTTAATAAAAAAATTATAAAAACTAGGGTTTTGAACCCTAAATTGAGGTGGCCAATAGATGTCGTAAAATTCAAGAGCCTAAATGGACTATACATAAGGAAGGTTTATAGAAGAGGAAAATACCTAATTATTGAATTTAATTCTATCAACCCTATTTTAGTAATTCATCTAGGAATGACAGGAATAATATCATTTAAGGATTCTAAAAAATATCAAAAACATAAACATGATCATTTGTTAATTTATTTCACGGACTTCATTTGTATTTTTAATGATGTAAGAAAATTTGGATCAATACATTTAACCGATAAGCTTACTGAAATGTTCTTAATAAAGACCCTAGGACTTGAGCCCCTATCTAAGAAATTTAATGCAGAATATATATATAATATCTCAAAAAAAAGAACTTGTTGTATCAAACAACTAATAATGAATCAGAAAATACTTGTAGGAGTTGGAAACATTTATGCAACTGAGGCTTTATTTCTATCAAAGATACATCCATTAATGAAAGCAAACAGATTGAGCCTCAAAAAGGCCGAGAGACTTGTCACAAATATAAAATTAGTTCTATTAGAATCTATTAAGATGGGCGGAACAACAATAAGAGATTATGTTGACGTAGATGGGAAACCTGGTTATTTTGTTCAAAAATTGCTTATTTACCAAAAGGAAAATTGCCCTATTCATCCAAGACATAAGATTAGTAATGTGAGAATATCTGGAAGATCATCTTTTTTCTGTAGCAAATGTCAGACAGAATAACTAAGATCCAATATCTTTTCTATAGAATACTAAATCAGGGTTTTCACTTTTAAGGTCAGCATCATTATAGGCTCTAATTTTTGATATGTATTCATATGCTAAGTCTATAGCATCTTGTTTATTGTCTGAGAAAGCATTTACAGACAATATTCTTCCACCTGTAACTCTTACTGCGCCATTACTAATTCTTGTACCAGCATGAAAAATCTTTATATTATCTACATCATTGATTTGAGGTATATTCAAATAAAAATCCTTTGTTGGAGCAAGAGGGTAGCCTTTTGCAGCTAATACGACTGTGCAACAAAAACCAGCGATATCTCTGTCATCTATGAATGATAAATTAAAATTATCAGGATAATTACTATTATCAAATCCAATTAAATCTAAAAAGTCGACATTATTTTTATCTAAATACATAATTATGTTTTGAGTCTCTGGATCACCCATCCTGCAGTTATACTCTAGAATATAAGGTTTATTATCAGATGTTGATAGCATTAAGCCAAGATAAATGAATCCATTATACTTACTCTTACTACCTGAATTATTATTAATAGCTACTAATGTTTTTATTAATATCTTTTCAATTTCTACGTTTAGGGAGTACACATCATTTTTCTTATAAGAACAAAATGGATGACTGATTGCACCCATACCGCCTGTATTTGGACCTGAATTAAATTCATCTCTTGATTTATAATCCTTTATCCAGGGAAGGCCTATTGTTTTTTTTGGGGCATTTGGATTACAAATGTATATTGCTGACAACTCAATACCCTTGATAAAATCCTCGACAATTATTTTTTGCCCAGGTTTCAATAATTTCTTTATAGAACTTTTCGCATCCTCTGTAGAATCACATATGTCAACACCTTTTCCAGCAGCTAAACCATCATATTTAATTACGAGAGGCATTTTTTTATTTTCAATGTAATCAAGTGCTAGAGTATCCTTGTCAAATTCTTTATATTTGGCAGTTGGTAAGTTGTTTTCATTCATGAAATCTTTGGCAAATACTTTCGATCCTTCTAATTGAGCAAAGTACTTTTTAGGACCAAAAATATTAAGCTCATGTTTCTCAAATAAATCACTTAAGCCGTTTACTAATGGGTCCTCAGGGCCAACTATTGTCAAATCTATTTTATTTTGAATAGCAAAATCCAGGACAGATTGATTATTAGTAATATCACATTCAACATTGAAAACATTTTTTTCTGAAATTGTTCCTGCATTACCAGGCATTACATATATTTTTTCTATGTTTCTTTTTGATTTAGAAATTATCCATGATAATGCATGTTCCCTTCCTCCAGAGCCAATTATTAGAACTTTTAATCCCATTTTAGTGTTTGAACACTCTTATTTTTGAGAAGCACATTGAAAGCTTATGTTTGTTGGCAACCTCTATTATCTTTTCATCATTCATGGATCCTCCAGGCTGAATAATTGCCGATACTCCTATTTTTTTTGCTAAATCTACATTATCTCTAAAAGGAAAAAATGCCTCTGATGCTAATACAGATCCCTTGAGCGATATATTTTCTTTTTTAGCTTTGTTTTTTGCTATATTTGTTGAATCAATTCGGCTCATTTGACCTGCGCCTATTGCAAGCGTTTTTTTATTTTTCACTATTACAATTGAGTTAGATTTAACATATCTCGAGACTTTGAAAGCGAATATCATGTCTTCAAGCTCTTTACTTGTTGGTTTTTTATTTGTCACAATTTTTAGATTATTTTGTGACAATCCTTTATTATCCTTTTCTTGTATGAGTAATTTATCGCGCAAAAGCTTGGTCTCATAAATTTTATTTTTTTTATTAAGATTTATTTTAAGAAGTCGCACATTTGGATTAATTTTCATAATTTCTATAGCTTTATTATCAAATGCAGGTGCAGCTATGACTTCTACAAATTGTTTTTTTAAAATTTTTTTTATGAATGTATAACTTACTTTTTTATTAAATGTTATTATACCGCCAAAAGCTGAAGTAGGGTCTGTTCTGTATGCATATTTATAAGCATCTTCAAGATTTTCTGCAGATGCTACACCACATGGATTTGCATGTTTGACAATTACACATGTTGGTTCTCTGAATTGTTCTGCACAAGAAAAAGCACTTTCTGTATCAACAAGATTGTTAAATGATATTTTCTTCCCTGAAATTTGTAAATAATCAAAACTAGCCAGTTCTGGAGAAGTTACTTTATATAATTTTGCTTTTTGATGAGGATTCTCTCCATATCTTAGTTCTTCATGCTCATCTGCTACTAAGTTAATATTATTAGTCAGAAATTCTTTATTTTCTTTTTTATCATCTAAATACTTTGTAATTGCAGCGTCATATTTTGAAACTTTTTTAAATGCTTTACATGCAAGTTTGCGCCTTATTAATTTTGAAGTAGAGCCATTTTTTTCTATTTGATCAATAACCTGTTGATAATCCTCAGGTTCTGTCAATACCGTTACTCTTTCATGATTTTTTGCAGATGCCCGAAGTAATGTTGGGCCACCTATATCAATATTCTCTATGGCTTTGCTAAAAGTGCATGACTTTTCTGAAATAGTTTTCTCAAAAGGATATAAATTTACTACAACCATATCAATAAGATGATATTTTTTATCACCCAGTTCATCTAAATCTTTTCTACTTTTAGCTAATATCCCTGCGTGAATAACAGGATGTAAAGTTTTGACTCTCCCTTCCAATATCTCTTGAAAATTAGTAAATTCTGAAATAGGTATTATTTTTATGCCTTTCGACCTAAGAAATTTCGCTGTTCCACCCGTTGATAAAATCGTGTAATCATTGTGAATTAGTTTTGATGCAAGTATATCTATATCTTTTTTGTCAGAAACGCTAATAAGAGCTATTTTTCTCATTTTATTGTAAATTATACTCTTTTATTCTTTTAATTAATGTCCCTCTGCTTATACCGAGAAAACTTGCAGATTTAGTAACATTACCATTGCACAAGTCAAGCACAGTATCTATTAATGTGCGTTCAGTATCATTCAAAAATAAACTATGCATTTTGGAGCTATTACCATTACCATTCATATTTTTGATAAATAATTTTGCCTCTTTCTTTACAACTGCACTTAAGTTGCTGTTTGACAAATTTTTTATAGCTCTTTTTTTCTTCATCGTATGTGTTCGTAATAGAATCCCCCGAGTAAATCATTCTACAATTAATGTGGATATTGATAAAGCTCAAAAAAAGAAAAATTAGTTATTTTTTATGTATTCTGTCAGTGTGTTTATTGAATATATTCCGGATAAGAAGAAATTTGTTTCAAGAAGCTTTTTGTGTAATTCAATATTTGTTTTAACTCCATCAATAACAGTTTCACTTAATGCTTGTTTCATCTTTTTTATCGCTAGTTCTCGAGTTTTATCATATGTTATTAATTTAGCCAGCAAGGAATCATAGTATGGTGGTACGGTATAACCGTTATAAATATGAGTATCTATTCTGACTCCTGGGCCTCCAGGGGCATGGAAGGATTTGATGGTACCTGGAGAGGGTATAAATGTTTTCGAATCTTCAGCATTTATTCTACATTCAATTGAGTGTCCACTAAGATTAATATCAGCCTGATTTATACTCAACTTTTCACCAGATGCGACGAGAATCTGCTCAGCTATTAAATCAGTATTCGTTACAAATTCAGTTACTGGGTGTTCTACTTGTATCCTTGTATTCATTTCTATAAAGCTAAAATGTCCATCTTGATAGAGAAATTCAAATGTTCCAGCACCTGTATATCCAAGCTTTATACATGCTTCAGCACATATTTTACCAATGTTATTTATTTCTTCACGCGGGATGCCTTGTGCTTGAGTTTCCTCAATAATTTTTTGATTTCTTCTCTGCATTGAACAATCCCTTTCTCCAAAATGTACTGCATTTCCATGCTCATCGCTCATTATTTGAATTTCAATATGTCTAGGATTATCAAAGTATTTTTCAAAATATAAATCACCATTTCCAAATGCATTTTGAGCTTCACTTCTCACTATATTCATACTTCTTGCAAGATCAGATTTCTTTTCAACTACCATCATTCCTCTACCACCACCACCGTGAATTGCTTTCAACATGATTGGGTAACCAATTTCATCTATTTTTTTTAACATTTCTTTATTTGGCTCTTCAGGTAGTACACCATCGTAACCAGGAATACAAGGCACGCCAAAGTCTTTCATCGCATTTTTGGCTTTTATTTTATCTCCCATCTTATTGAGAACTTTACTGGCAGGACCTATAAACTTAAATTTATTAGTCTCTATTATTTCTGCAAACATTTCGGATTCAGATAAAAAACCATATCCAGGATGAATTGCATCTGCGTTGGTGAGTTCAGCAGCACTAATAATAGTTGGCATATTTAAATAACTCTCACGAGGATTTGGCGCTCCAATACAAACAGATTCATCAGCTAGTTTTACATGAGCTAATTGTCTATCAGCTGTGGAATGAACAGCAACAGTTTTAATATCCAGTTTTTTGCATGCTCTTAAAATTCTTAAGGCAATTTCTCCTCTATTTGCAATTAAGATTTTTTTTATCATTCTATTACAAATAGTGGTTGATCAAATTCAACAGGTTCAGCATTATCAACCAGTATTTCCAATATTGTACCATCAGTTTCTGCTTGAACTTGGTTCATCATCTTCATTGCCTCGAGAATACATAAAGTGTCTCCTTTTTTGACTGATTGACCTACAATAACGAATGGTTTTGATTCAGGTGAAGCTGATGCATAAAATGTTCCCACCATTGGCGAATTTACCGTATTCTTATTTGACTCTGGAACAGGATCTTTGTTATTCGTATCTTCTGTATTATTTTCGACTGGTTGTTGAGTCACTGGAATTGATTGTTGATAAACGGGTTGTACTTGTGGCGTATTAGTAACTATATTTCTTGATAGTTTTATTGATTCTTCTCCTTCTTTTACTTCTATCTCAGCGATGCCACTTTCTTCTAGAAGCTCCATCAATTTTTTTATTTTTCTTAAGTCCATAATTAACCCCTTTTAATAATTGATAAAAGTGCATATTCATATCCACCAACTCCAAGACCAGTTATTAACCCTTGACTTATATCAGACAGATATGATTTTTTTCTAAATTCTTCTCTACTATATATATTTGAAATATGAATTTCTAAAAAAGGTATATCTACCCCTAGAAACGCATCTCTCAGAGCAATGCTTGTGTGTGTAAAAGCACCGGGATTGATAATTACATAATCAACTTCATTTTGTTTAGCTTCATGAAGTTTATCAATCAAATCATTTTCAGAATTAGACTGATAGAATTCTATTTCAACAGATTTTTCTTTAGCTATTGCTGATAATCTATTTTCAACGTCTGAGAGACTATCAGTACCATAAACTTCTGGCTCACGCGAGCCAAGAAGATTCAAATTTGGTCCATTGAGTACTAATACATTCATTTTAGTGGCATTTAGCTTATTTTAGGTGATTTTATATGAACTTTTTGGATAATTGAAGTGTTTTTTTATTTTTTGATACCTTCAAGTACTTTTAAAAAGCCATCTGCCTCTATAAAACCAACTATTCTAGTGTTTTCAATTTCTTTGCCTTTATCATAAAAAAATAATCCAGGAGGGCCAAATATTTTCATTTCTCTCAGATACATATTGTGATTATCTGTTATTTTCGTAATATCAAATTTAATAAGCTTCATCTGATTTAATATATTACTTACTCGGGAATCGCTGAAAGTGTATTTTTCAAGCTCTTTACATGCCACACACCAATCAGCATATAAATCTACCATAACAACTTGCTTAGCTTGATTTATCTCATTTTTTAAATCTCTAACAGTTTTTACAGTTACAAACTCAATATTTTGTTTTTTCTCTATAAAACTAGTAATTGGGTCATAATGTGTGTTTTTTTTAACACCATTTATTTGTAAGCCAGAATAAACTAAAAGAGATATGGAAATAGCAGTAATTACAGCTTTAGATGTTTTTCCATTTAGAATTTTAGTCGCCTTTATTAACAAGAATGTTAAGACCAAGGAAGATACTGACCATAGGTATGCAGCAACTTGTATTGAAAGTATTCTCTCTAGAAGCCAAACAGCAACAACTAAAAATAATATTCCGAAAAAGTAGTTCACTAATTCCAAATATCGCCCTATTTTTGATATTATTTTGGTCGTTGTTGATCCAAGAATAATCAGCGGAGTGCCCATTCCTAAACCAAGCGCGAAGAGAGCAAGACCACCAACTAGCACATCGCCAGTGCTTGCGATATAAATAAGAGCCCCAATAAGTGGTGCAGTAACACAAGGCCCTACAATCAAAGCAGACAATATTCCCATAAATGCTATGTCAATTACTCTTCCTGATTTACACTTGTTACTTAAATTAGTTAACAAAGTCTGGATGGATTTAGGCATTTGGATATCAAAAAATTTGAACATAGCTAAAGCAAATATAAAAAATAGGAATGATATACATCCAATCACATAAGGATTTTGAAGACTAGCTTGAATATTTGTACCTGATATTGCCACAATAATACCAGCTACAGAGTAGGTAATTGACATGCTTAGTACGTATAAAACTGATAATGATAAAGATCTTTTTTGTGAAACATTTCCTTGTCCAGCGATGATTCCTGTAAGAATAGGAACCATAGGTAGTACACATGGTGTAAATGCAAGCAAAAGACCTGCAATGTAAAATATAACAGAGCTATAAGCTAAAGAATTTGAGCTTAAATAGTTTGTCATTGCATTCTGACTTTCAAAGACAGATGTTCTTCTTATATTATTTAGTGATGTCTTTTTTTTTACGTTAATAACTTTAGAAATTGGAGGGTAACATAACCCAGCATCAGCACAGCCCTGGTATTTAACTTTAATGTCTAATGAATTAGGAATTTCCTTTTCTAAAAATACATCTGCATTCGCTGATATATAATAAACATCAACCTGGCCAAAAAATTCATCTGTCTTTTTTTCTCCTTCAGGCATTTGAACTTTTAAAATCTTATTATTCATATCTGAAGACTCGAATTCAAACATACCCATGTATAAGTAATAACCCGGGTGTATTTTCCAGTTGATTGATATGTGTTTGTCATTCACAAAATTATATGTCATCTGAAATGCTTCATCTGGAGATAGGAATTCTGGTTGATTTTTTGGTAAATCAGCCTGTATCTGACTAGTGTTTAAGAAAGCTAAGAATAAAAAAATAAATATTCTAAATATGGTTTTTCTTATTTGTCTCATTATCTATCCATTGTAAAAACTTCTCACAACCTTGCGAAATTTCTAATGCTATTATTTCAGGGGTTTGATAGTTATGCAATTCTTCAATTGCTTTTTGAATCTTGAAATAATTATCTTTTTTAGTTTTTATGTATAAAACATACTCAGTATCCTCTTTAACTTCCCCTTTATATTTATATTGGCTATAAACAGGAAAGACAACGTTTATGCATGCTGCTAAATTATTTTCAAGAAGGTAGGAGGAGATTTTCCTTGATATATTTTCTTTATTTGTAGAAGTTTGAATAATTATGTATTTTTTTGCCATATAATCACATTATGATGCTACGCAGTTATATTTTAATTCTACTACCTATCATTGAACTCGTTTTATTCATTGAAGTTGGTTCATATATCGGGAGTTTCAATGTAATACTATCTATAGTTTTCACAATAGTACTAGGTTACTACTTAATCAAACAAAAATTAAGAACCATTAGTTTTGAAATATTTAATATCAAAAATATTCATGATATTTACGCCCAATATACAACCAGCATATATTCATTCTTTGCTGGACTATTATTAATTATCCCTGGATACGTCACAGATATAATTGGATTAATAATTCTACTCCCTTTTTTTAGGCCTCAGATGTCTCACTATTTTGAATCTAGATATAAATCTACCAGCTCTAAATCTGACAAAAAAAATATTATTGATGGTGATTATCGTGATGATGAGTAGATTTTTTTAACTGAATCCTTGAAATTTTGGCCAAAGTGCATATCATTAGCAGTCGAAGGGTTAGAGTGCTAACTATTAATCGAAAGTGAGGTAAGTCAATGAATATAAGACCATTACATGATCGTGTAATTGTAAGAAGAACCGAAGAAGAAAAAACATCGCCGGGAGGTATTGTTATACCAGATAGTGCCACAGAAAAACCTGTTAAAGGAGAAATAGTTGCAGTCGGAAAAGGCAAAATACTTGAAAATGGCGAAATAAGACCTCTCGATGTTAAAGAGGGTGACCAAATACTATTTGGAAAATACTCTGGAACAGAGATAACTATAGATGGCGAAGAAATGCTCGTAATGCGAGAAGATGATATCACAGCAATTATAACTAATTAATATTTGAGGATAAGACAAATGACAGCAAAAGATGTAAAGTTCGGCGATGATGCCAGAAAAAAATTAGCGAATGGTGTGAACATTCTTGCTAATGCAGTGAAAACAACACTCGGACCTAAAGGTAGGAATGTTGTTTTAGATAAATCATTCGGTGCCCCCACTGTTACTAAAGATGGCGTTTCTGTTGCGAAAGAAATTGAATTAAGTGATAAGTTTGAGAATATGGGTGCTCAGATGGTAAAAGAAGTAGCATCGCAAACATCAGACATAGCCGGTGATGGTACAACAACTGCAACAGTTGTTGCGCAGGCGATACTGAAAGAGGGTTTAAAGTGCGTCGCTGCAGGAATGAATCCAATGGATTTAAAAAGGGGAATAGACAAAGCTGTTTCAGTTGCAGTCGAAGGCCTACAAAAAATGTCCAAACCTTGCACAGATCAGAATGCTATTGAACAAGTAGGAACTATATCCGCTAATTCAGATAAGGATATTGGGTCAATAATTGCTGAAGCAATGGATAAAGTTGGTAAAGAAGGCGTTATAACTGTTGAAGAAGGACAATCATTAGATAATGAACTTGATGTTGTGGAAGGTATGCAATTTGATCGTGGATACTTATCTCCATATTTTGCAACTAACCAACAGACAATGGCATCAGAGCTTGATGATCCGTATGTTCTTCTTTTTGATAAAAAAATAACCAACATTAAAGACATGCTCCCAGTTTTAGAGGGTGTTGCTAAGGCAAGTAAACCATTACTCATAATAGCTGAAGATGTTGAAGGAGAAGCTTTAGCTACCTTAGTAGTTAATAGCATAAGAGGTGTCGTGAAAGTTGTTGCCGTCAAAGCTCCAGGTTTTGGCGATAGACGCAAGGCTATGCTGGAGGATATTGCTATTTTAACGGGAGGCACTGTAATATCTGAAGAAGTCGGTTTAAGTTTAGAAAAAGCTGAATTGAAAGATTTAGGAACTGCTAAAAAAGTAACCGTTAACAAAGAGAATACTACAATAATAGATGGTGGTGGAGATAAAACAGCCATTGAAGGACGAGTTACTCAAATTCGGGCTCAGATTGAAGAAGCTACTTCAGATTATGACAAAGAAAAAATGCAAGAACGTGTGGCTAAACTAGCAGGCGGAGTTGCAGTGATTAAAGTCGGAGCAGCTACTGAAGTTGAAATGAAAGAGAAAAAAGCTAGAGTGGAGGATGCTTTGCATGCAACTAGAGCCGCTGTCGAAGAGGGCGTTGTTGCTGGTGGGGGTGTTGCTATGTTAAGAGCAAGACAAGCACTTGAGAAACTTAAAGGCGATAACTCTGATCAAACCCAAGGTATTGCTATTGCAAGACAAGCTATGCAAGAACCTCTAAGGCAGATTGTTACTAACGCTGGTCAAGAAGGCTCAGTAATCTTATCCAAAGTTGAAGAAGGTAAAGATTCATTTGGCTACAACGCGTCTACAGGTGAGTTTGGCGATATGCTAGAAATGGGAATTTTAGATCCTACAAAAGTAACGAGAACTGCTCTGCAAAATGCTGCGTCTATAGCTGGCTTATTGATTACCACTGAAGCTATGGTAACTGAGCTCGCTAAAGATGATGAACCAGCAGCTCCTGCTATGCCAGATATGGGCGGCATGGGCGGCATGGGCGGCATGGGAGGCAT
>CEQY01201816.1_pt1 | contig 12456 bp, 8 predicted proteins | sample 361391 | NCBI WGS metagenome assembly CEQY01 (sample SAMEA2621075, study PRJEB7988) | marine metagenome | isolation source: saline water (ENVO:00002010), including
ATATATATATATATGTTCAATTTATCCCGAAATGCAGATGATGTTATTGATAGAACATCCAGTATAATCACCGATAATGTTACTAATCTTTCTGAATCAATCCCTCAACTTCCAAATGTCGCTTTACCTCCATTAAAAACTCCTCAAATAATTGAGAATGTTTCTCAAACAAATTATACAATGTATCTGATAATTTTTATTATATTAACATTAATTGGTGTAAATGTTTTTGGTTATGTAGCAATAATTGTAGATTATTTAGAATCTATTTTTGGCGAACCATTCCGCAATTTAATGTTTATTATTGGATATCATACTGGTGATGTTATTAAACAAACTGTAGAAACTTCTGCAGATGGCACTAAATTTGCAGCTGATGTCATTAAAAATGTTACAGTTAATACTGTAGATGAAATAGGTACTCAATCGGTTCATGCAATTGATACTGCTAAAAATATAGATAATGAAATAGATGCAGAACTAATACAACAACGTAAAAATTTACCTACAAAACCAACTCCTGACGATGTTCCATATGTTGATAGAGACGAATTAATGATGAATTTTGATAAGGTTAAACAAAAACAATTCGCAGATAGAGAAGCAACAAAACATTTTATAGAGGATGATGCAGGTTCAACCATTCAAAATGGTGGACCTAGTTCTGGACAACAAGGTTGGTGTTATATCGGTGAAGATAGAGGATTTAGGAGTTGTATGGAAGTTGGTGCAAATCAAGAATGTATGTCTGGTGATATATTCCCCACTAAACAAATTTGTGTAAATCCTAGTCTTCGTGAATAAATTATAAATATACAGGATTGTATTGTCGCTGCTCTCGTCCAGGTATATATTCGTCATCTAATTTGGTGTGTAATTCTCCTACATTTCCATAATTTAATGATGGGTCTGTTGTAACTACTTCCAATGAAAATTTTATTGGATTGGTTGTTTCATCTGCTCTATTTGCAACAAGACTAGATGTTGTATCGATATAATCATAATTTAAATTGCCTTTTCGAATTTTAAAATTGGTTTCAATATTATTATGTAAAAATGGTATGCCACCTGTTCCATTATATTTATTATAACCTTCGTCTAGTTTATAATAAGTTAATGGTCCAACTTTATTATATCCAAATGTTGAACTCATTGATTGTGCAAATTGTAAGATAACATCATTACTATTAATAGTATTATATGGTGATACTCCTATACCCCATGAACCTACATGAGGATGGTCATTAGCATTTGTATTGTTAAAGCCAAACAATTTTATTCCATTTGGATTATCTAACTCTTTTTGAAACTGATAATTATAAAATAATGGATTTTCAACTTCATGATCAAATAATGATGCATTTGAATAATAAAATGAATATTTTCTATAAAAAAAATCGACTACAGTTATATCGGTTAAATTATTAGCAACTGTATATAGCGACATATTTTTATGTCCTGGTGGATTTTCTGGAGGTGGAATTAAATGCAATCTGGTATATAATGTATTTGCTTGAACATAACCTGGTTCAGCACTCTCCCTAACTAATATATTTACCGGTTGTTCTAGACTAGAAATATCTGTTGTACTAACATCTTGCAAATTTACATAGCTTAAATCTATTCTTACATTTACAAAAGGGTCTACTTCGATATAACTTCTAAACGTAACTTCATCTATACGCAATGGATCTGTAAAATTCATAGATACATCATGTTCTGTTGTTATCAATCTGACCTCTTCTGAACGTTCGTCATAAGAACGTAATGTTGTATAATTAAAATATTTGTCATTTTCTTTAATCTCATTTCCTATAAATCTTCCACCAATGTATTTATGACCAATTTTTAATGAATTTGTTCCATTTAATATATAATCTTCGTTGAAATTATCCCATATATTTCTATTTGATTTTAAATTAGTTATATCACAATCTTCAAAATTTACTCCAGTAAAATCACATTCTATAAATGTTGAACCACTAAAATCACAACCTACAAATTGAGAATCAATAAATGATATTCGCTTAAATGTAAAATCATTAAATATACGTCTCCCGCCACCTTGTGCTGTAATAGATTTAATTCCATTGCTATCAACATTATCAATAAAAGTATATCTTTCTACACCATCCGAACCAATTAATGTATCTCCTCCTTGTAATTCATTATTTGGATGTGTAAAATCAAAAGCGTGTGTTAGATTATCTTTTGCAGTTAAAATTGGTGAAAACCAACTCTGTGACTTAAGTGCCAGTAATATATTTGCTATATCTTCTGCTCGTTTATATGCATCTTCTTCAAAAAAACCCAAATTATTTGTTGTTGTTTTTGTTTCATCTAATTGATGATAATACCCAGTTAATCCTTCTGCAATATTATTTGTAAATGAAAATTGATGTGAAGGAGTAATACCATCTAATTCATATCTAGTACATGTAATAATAGAATTATATGATAACTCGCCGAATTCATCGATATTTGTTGCATTTATATGCCGATATCTTGAAAATAAACCACTAATTGGCGTTAAACCAAATAGTAATTTATAACTGCAAAATATATCAAGGCCTTCTATCCTTAATATACCATTAAGAATCGTAAACGACAAAGTATCTAATTCTGATAATCTGGTTAATACTCTTGGTGGATTTCCTTCGTGGTATAATTCATATGTTATTCCATATTTTTTAAATTGTGGCGGCAATACCCAAAACTTATTTGATGATACTATATTTTCATTATCACCAAAAAATTTCGGTTGTATTTGATATGGTTCTTCACTTGGTTGCAATATATATAAATCATGGAATGATTCTAATTTACTCATAGACTTAACACCATCAGCTTCTTCAGTCTTAAAAAATATATTAATCTCATCTAAATAATCTAATGTTGTTATATTTTTTATTGTTTGTGAGATATATATAAGATATTGACGTATAACACCTAAATACGCACCATCCGTACATACACTCTTAAATGTATTACCTGCTCTAAAAGAATTTTTATTATCAAAAAATGCACCTTGTGTTATATTAGCACGGATACTAGCATATTGTTGAGCCTTTGTAACTCCCTCATTTTTCTTTTTAAATTCATCAAACTTGCTTGGTGGCATTGATTTATCTCTTTCATAATCTATTTTTATAAACCGTTTATTATCTCCAATAAATTGTTCATCTGGTAAAAATCCATTTTTTAATGCTGCAGCTAACAAAATTAAAACTTCTTCTGTGTAAATTTCAACATCAAATGAACATTCAATTCTTATTCTATCCCATAATAATGTCGTGTCTTGTACCCGACGTTGAACTGTTACTCCTCTTTGTCCAGATGATGCATTTTTAAATATTATACGTTTCGGCATATTAATATTTAAAGAGATTAAATAAACCAGTTAAATGACAAATATTCCGGTACTTTATCGTCCATTGATTGTTTTTGCTTTAAATTTTTAGTATTTGGTCCATTATTTATTAAATTTACAATTGCATTTGTACCCAATGAATAATTCCAATACCAAAAATCTGAAATGTAACCTTCAAATGGCTCCTTGCCAGCAGAACCTCCTGAAAATTCAATATCATAATAATTTTGTCGTGGAATACCAGGTAATAATTTACTTGAATATAAAATTCCATTTATTAATACATCTAAATTTTGTCCATTGCATCTTATCATAACATTTGCCCACGTACGCAATGGTACTTTCACGTCAACAATTTCTTCAGTATCATACGCATCGTTTGATAGTGGATTACTATTATAATAATCCATCTTAACTGTTAAATGTGCTTCGTTATTTTCTTTTTTTATATATAGACCAGGACCATTTGTTTCATCTCTATTGAGTGCTGTAGCTCCTTTTCTAAATATACATTCATTATCGCCACTGTCATTTAAATCTTTAATATATAACCAGATTGAATATGTAAATTCTAAACCCTCTTTTTCATTTACTGAACGTAATACTGGTTTTGAACCAAATTTTGTTGGATTTACATTAATAATATACCCTTCATCTGTTGAATTTATACCATCTGTAAAATGCGGTGTTGGTGAAGCCATAAACATCCATGCTCCTATTGATATAAAAAAACGTAACAATATTAAAAACACTATTAATAACCCAATTATAAATACAAATTTTGTAATTAAATTATTTGATTCTAAAAAGTCTTTTGATGCATTTTGAACATCCATATTAATATATATTTATATTATAATTGAAAACTTGTAACCTCTGAATTATCTTTTAAAAATGCTACCTTTAATTTATATTTATTTGCTAGTCCTGAAAAGAATCCAGAACCATAACCCTCCTTATATATTTCCCATGCATCAGCAACTGTTAAATAATCATTGAAAAATTTAAAATTGGCTATTTCACCTTTAAATGACATTTCACCACCAATTTCAGTTTCACTATTTTTTGACCTCCACCCCTCCAAAATTTTAGACGCTACCATTTTTCCATCAATAAATACTGTTAAATAATTAGATTCAAAAGATATAATAATATTTACCCATTTTTGAATAGGAATAAAAATTGAATCTACTTCAGTTATACTACTAGCCAGTTCCAGACTACCTTTATTAACTTTCAATAGTAATTTATTAGTCGAGTCTAATTCCATATGAATGTCATCCTTCTTAAAAATTGTTCTCGGATTAGTTCCAACACTCATGTGGGTTACATTTATCCATATCGAATAACCACAGTTGACATCTTCATCCTTTGCTGATTTTTCCTTCGGAATTGTATGCATAGATTCAGTAGTATGAATTGTTACCATCTGCGTTGAATCTGACGTCCACCAACTAATCAAATAGTACATAATGATAATTACAATAATTATATATACAACAATACTAAAATCCATTATATATATAATTTGCGATAATATTTTACATTAGTTGAGTTGTTATTTTATATTTTTCTTCCAATGCATTCTCTCTATTATCAACTGTTGTATCAAACATGAATATGTATTTATCTATTAGCATCCAACTATCAATGTAAACATTATGTGGAAGATTTTCAAAATATTTATATGTTTTTTCTAAACTATCCGGTGTTGGCAATATTTTTGTCATAATAGTTGCTATCCCATCTGATATATTTTCGACAGTTTTTTGTTCACCTTCATTAAATGATGTTATCCATAATGTTGATATAAGACCTCCTCCCTTTGGTACATCTTTATCTTTTCCAGAATTATATATAAAATCTATTAATACTTTTGATAATGGCTTATGATAATAAACCACACTTGCTATTCTACCATTTATACCATTGTATTGACCAGATATAATTGGCAACATACGCCTTGTATTAAGACGCATACCATTCTTTGTTGTCGCTAAATCACCATTTATAAAAACATCCATTCGACCACTTGTATAATTAATCACTAAATGATTCCATTTTTGTAGTTTTATATGATTTAATACACCAGCCTCTAAACCATTATATATTACCTTCAACTGATTCTTTACAGGATTATAAGTAACTTCTGGATTTTTGGCAAAATCTATCATTGGTAAATCTTCGTTTTTATTATCAGTTGTCGAATTAATGTAAAACCAAAAAGAATATGAATAATTATAATCGTATCGCGGTTTTTCCTTATATTCATTGGGGTCATCACTTAATGGTCCACGAGCTTCGGCAACTTCGCGTTTTGTTTTACCTGGAAAATATAAATTTAAATTATCTTGTTGGATATTTTCGGTTACATTGTCTTTATCCATTAATTCGACTTTACAATTATATTTATCATCTATATGTTTTTTTACACACCCATCCGGATTTGTAAATGTTACATCCATATCAGAATAATTATATTCATTACTCAAATATATCGGACCCTCTAATATTGTATTTACATAATGTTTTGTTACATATCTGTCAATCATTGGAATAATAACGTTAAATACTATTAAACAACATTGCAAACCAAAAACAATTAACACGTGTTTTGGTGTATTTCTTCCAACTTTGGACATATCTGCTACTGTATCAGTTATCAAACATGGAATATAAAAAAATAATGCTGATAAATATTTGATTGTTGCAATCGGCAATGCACTGTTAGCATTGTTATTTAATAAAGAAGCTACTTTAGGTATTCTAGTAATAGCCCCACCAATTAATCCTAATAATAATAAATATTTGAAAATTTCAGTAATATACATTAATGTCTGAGCAACTGTTTGCGTAAAAAGAATTGATTTTGCAAAAATAATTACTATATTTGATATGAATATAACTGCAACACTAAATGCTATAAAAATTAGTCCTATTAATGGTTTTGTGATACCAGATGTATCTGTTTGTTCACGACTGGAATATATTAATCTTTCTATATTAATTGCATTTTCTTCTCCTTTATTTGCAGTATATGTTACAAAAATTGCATAGTAAATCATAATTATTGATGGTATAAATAAAGTGTTAATTCTTTTAAGTAAAACATTTCCTGCCCGCTCAAATGTATATTCACGTTTATCATCTAGTTTAATTTTATTAATTGCTTCTTGTACATTACTCATAAAAAAACGGATAACAACAATATAACCTAACGTGACAAAGACAAATAATAATGCTAAAATTTGGTCTTTAAATTTTCCTAGAAAATCCATTCTTCTATATACTTATTAGATTTATAAATGCTCCATTGCAGTTTTTTCTCCATGACATTCCCTACACAAAGCTACTAAATTATCAACTTCATTTGTACCACCATTTTCTAAACTCATTATATGATCAACCTCAAACCATGCAGACAATTGATTTTTACAATGACCACAATTCCAATTTTGCTTTGATGCGACATATTTTTTCTTAGTTTCACTTACAGAACGTTTTTTTCTTGTAGGAGGTTGCACTTGGCCCTGCATATGGCCCTGCATATGGCCATGACCACCACTTCTCTGAATTCTCTCTTCATAACCATAATTATTTCCATATTGTTTGGCAGTAAAGTCTAATATTGGATTTAAGAATCCACTTGTGTGTCTATCCATTGGCATAAACTTTACAAAATCTGCTGTATGTCGTGCAAGATGACGAGATTTTGTCGGTTCTTTTTTAATAAATAAATAAAAACATAATGCACTAAAGCAGATACCTGCCATTTTATAATATTTTTTATATGATAATAGCTTGGTGTAATATTTTCCTTCATGATATGTATTCATTACCAAAAACCCTGTTACTAATATTATAATTATTTCGAACTTCATATATATAACTAGTTATTTTTACATTTATAGAGAGAATATAATAGTAGACCACCTATCACACATACATATATTATTCGTTCTCTCCGTTTCAATTCTTCTCTAAATACAATCGCCTTTGGTTTATATAAATTTACATAATCATTCACAAATTCAAGGTATGGTTTTTCTTTTTTCTCTAAATTAGTATTTATTTTGTTATGAATAAAATGTATCCATTTTAATAAACTTTCACGAGATGTTAAATATGGTGATATAGGATTTTCATCTAATATTTTTTCAAATTGTGATGCGATTTCTTTATTGGGTATAAATAATGGCAATGATGTAAAAAAATTATAATATTGTTTTTTTTCACCTGTCGTAGGCATTGAAGGGAAAGTGAAACCAATTGTATGTATCATAAACCAATATTTGGGACCCCATACAGTAGGGTCATAATTAAAATTTTCCATATGCTTTTAAATAATATAAAAACATCGCTTCTAATTACACAATGTATTCCAATAATTTCTGCAATAATTGTGGATATAAAGGTCATTTATTTCATCAATGTAAGCTTCCTATAACGAGTAATGGTATTGTAGCATATAATAAAATTAGTAATTCAGAAATTAAATATTTAATGATTCGACGAAAAGATAGTCTAGGTTATGTCGATTTTATGAGAGGTAAATATCATATTAATAATAAAACATACATAATGAATATTATTAATGAAATGACTATTTCTGAAAAACAAAATCTCCTTTCACAAGATTTTAATACACTTTGGAATACCTTATGGGGCGATTATGTTACCAATCAATATAAAAATGAAAAGACGGTAGCATATGAAAAATTTCGAATTCTTAAAAGTGGTATCATAATTGACAATACTGTTGTCGATTTAGAAAAACTTATTAAAAATAGTGACACAGAATGGATTGAACCTGAATGGGGTTTCCCGAAAGGTCGACGTAATTACATGGAAACTGATATTAAATGTGCATTACGTGAATTTGAAGAAGAAACCGGTTATTCTAAAAATAACATTGAAATTATTCACAATCTCTCTCCTTATGAAGAAACATTCATTGGTTCAAACTACAAATCATACAAACATGTATATTACATAGGTAATATAATTAACTCTAATATTCGCAATGAATATCAAGCATCAGAAGTTAGTAAAATCGAATGGAAATCATGTGCTGATGCTATTAAATCTATTAGACGTTATAATTGTGAAAGAATTGATATTTTACTAAAAATTCATAAAATAATTACAACACATGATGTAAATTTTCTATGAATTTAAAAATAGAGTAATTATATATATATGAGTCAAATATTGTATCCAGAATATACTGATAAATATTTCAATATTGTAATTGCTAATAAAAAAGAATTCAAAGACCATGCCTATTTGGATTATAACAAAAACCTGATATCTGATGAAGCAAATGAACGTAGGGTACAATTCATGAAATACGCAAATGAGTTATGCAATACGTCTTTTGAATTGGCTCCTCATCAGTACTTTGTACATAACTTTCTCTCTATTACATCACCTTATAACAGTTTGCTTTTGTTTCATGGATTAGGTACAGGTAAAACATGTTCTGCTATCAGTATCGCAGAGAACATGCGTTTGTATAATACATCTGCCAATGTTGTTAACAAAATTATAATTGTTGCATCACCTAATGTTCAAGAAAATTTTAAGAAAGAGTTGTTTGATATAAATAAACTCGTTGAACATGGTAAAGGTCATTTCTCTTCTAATGGTTGTACAGGTAATACCTTTATTAAAGAAGTTAATCCAACAAATGTTAATATCAATAAAAAGACACTTCTAGAGAGAATCAATCGTATCATTAATGATAACTACCGTTTTGTTGGTTATACAAAATTTGCAAATGAAATAAATAAAATAATGGGTGATGGTGACCAAGAATCACAAGAACAGCGTCTTAGAAATTATTATGATAATCGCCTTGTTATTATCGACGAAGCACATAATATTCGTACTATTGACGAACAAGATAAAAACGCGACTGATGCTCTTAATAAATTAGTTACGGCAACCCGTAGTATGAGACTGTGTCTTTTATCTGGTACGCCAATGTATAATGACATTAAAGAAATAGTTTGGTTGTTAAATATCTTAAACCTTAATGATAATCATGATGAAATATTAACCAATGAAATATTTAATACAAAGGGAGAATTTGTAAAAGGTGGTGAAGAATTGCTAATAGAGAGAATGAGAGGATATATTTCTTTTGTAAGAGGTGAAAATCCATATACCTTTCCCTTTAAACTCTATCCGCAAGAATTCGTAACAAACCCTAAGTTTCTCCTTGATAAATCAAACTACCCAAGTATCATGATGAACGATACGATTATTAATAAAAAAGATGGAATAAAATATATTGATGTTTTTATGAATCAAATGGCACCACAACAAATATCTGCATACCATAATGTCAAACAGCAAATACTTTCGGCAAATCCTGGTATATTAGATAGCGAACAACTAGGTTATCTTGTTATTTCAGAACTTATTATGGCACTTAATATTGCATATCCCTTGATTAATACTTCCGCAACTAGCATTAAAGATGACAGTGAAAAAAAAAGTAGACAAGTACTATCTACACTATATAAAAAACAATTTGGTTCACAAGGCTTGAATGAATTTGTCTCATATCGAGAACAAAATATGGTAAGAACAAATTATCAATATAATCCTGGAATTATTGATACATATGGTAGAATATTCTCTCCAACAGAAATTGGCAAATATAGTGCCAAAATTAAAAATATATGCGATTCTATAACATCATCAATTGGAATCTCTCTAATTTATGCAGAACACATTGACGGTGGAATTGTTCCTATGGCATTAGCATTAGAAGAACATGGTTATACTCGTTTTGGTAAAGGATATAATTTATTTGAACCTGCACCACCAACTAGAAAAAAAGGAAACTATGTTATCATTTGTGGCGACCCTAAATTATCACCAGATATTGATTATGATATGAAAAATCTAATCGACAATAAAAATAAAGACGGACAATATATCAAAGTTGTTATTATATCAAGAACTGGAGCAGAAGGTTTGGACTTTAAATGCATTAGACAAGTACATATTATGGAACCATGGTATAATATGAATCGTATTGAACAAATTATTGGTCGTGGTGTGAGAAATTGTAGTCATAAAACACTCCCGCTCGAAATGAGAAATGTAGAAATTTATTTACATGGGTCACGCATAGATGATGACGAAGAAGCAATTGATTTATATTTATATCGTTTTGCAGAGAGAAAAGCCATTAATACTGGTAAAGTTACAAGAGTTATTAAACGCAATGCTGTCGATAGTGCATTAAATATTAAACAAATGAACTTCAATATCGAAACTATGAATGTTACTATTAAACAAATATCTTCAACTGGTAAAACTCATGATGAATATGTGGTCGGAGATAAACCTTTATCATCACTATGTGACTATATGGAAAGATGTCAATATATGTCTCCTGCAGAAAAAGAAGATATTTTACTTAAAATGCAAACAAATAATACTGATTATTCTACTTATAATGAACTACATGTTAATTATGGCTCATCTAAAATTAAGTTATTAATTAAAAAACTATTTAAAGAAAAACTTTTCTTTCACAAAGACCGACTATTTGGTTTAGTACGTAAACATCGTAACTATTCTGATGAACAAATTGCTAATGCACTTATCGAATTAACACATGATATAGGAGAACTTGTATACGATTCATTCGGTAGAAAGGGAAATATAATAAATATTTCAGATTATTATTTATTTAAACCTAGTGAATTAGATGTGGTTAATTCATATGATGATATCAAACAACCTATTGACTTTAAACCTCCTAAATTATCAATTGAATTACCTGACGATGAAGATACAACAATAATATCTGGTAATTCTATAGAGACCTTGCTCAATAATATGTTGAAGAAATTAGAAATATCTCGCACAAAAATAATTGATTTAAATGATATCAAAATTGGTGAAGATAAATCGTGGTATTATTATATTTCAGTGTTACGTAATAAAATGCCTAATGTTCCTGCCGATTTATTTGATAAAATCATCACGCATCATATGTTAGATGAAATGCTATTTTCAGATACCTTTAATATTTTAACAATGATTGACAAAATAAACAGTACAGAATTAACGCAATTGATTAATAATATTAAAGAATATTTTGAAGCAATGCAATTCATATTTGAAGGGAAAAAACATATCGTGCTTTTTGATAAAGCTGTTGTATTATATGTATTGAATGGCGGAACATGGACCCCAATAGATGATGTTATATTTACACGTTATCGTAAAAAAAATAAAGAATTTAGTGATATTCTAGAGAAAACATATTCTCTTAAAACAGAGTTGAATACAATAATTGGTTCATTTAAAATTGCTGGACGTGGTGCTAGTGCTGGAATTAATGTATTCAAAATTATTGATTTGACAGTTAGTGGCACAGGCAGTAGATGCAGTGATAAACCTAGTAGTCAAATTATGGCTATAACAAAAAAACTTGATCCTGGTTTTAAAAAAATATTTACACCTCCTTACATTGAAACAAGTGAAGGATTTTGCGTTTTTAATGAAATATTCTTACGATTAATAGATATGCAGGAATCTCCTAAAAAACGGTATTTCCTATCAAATGTCGAACATGCTCTTATTGCTCCCAAAAAAAGAAAATAGACCCTCCGTCTACTTTCCCCCAACCATCATCTCACTAATTGAAATTGTTTTCACAGTGGCAGCAGTACTTGATTTTCTTGATGCTTTCGTCTGGCATCTCAATCTCGTCCTCAACCCACTCGTGAACACATGTATGGTCAAGCTCACGCACAACCCACCGCAGAAGACTTTTGGGGTCCTCCATCTGGATGTAGTTTTGCATACGCTTGCCGTACGAAGATTCACCTAGTTCGCCTTCTGCACACTTTGAAGCCACCTGCTCTTTTGTAAGCAAACCGTTGTCGTGAGCCGTCAGGATGCGTTTGATTTGGTATAACTCGTTGCACATGATAATTATAGTCGTGCAACAAAATAATTTAAAGAAAAAATCTCAATTTTTTTTTTATATTACCGATATATTGTTTAGCATCGTTTCACATATACTCGTTTCACATATACTCGTTTCACATATACTC
>CEQY01196606.1_pt1 | contig 12452 bp, 9 predicted proteins | sample 361391 | NCBI WGS metagenome assembly CEQY01 (sample SAMEA2621075, study PRJEB7988) | marine metagenome | isolation source: saline water (ENVO:00002010), including
AAAGTATAGTGAAGATAAAAATTATCAAACTCTACTCCATAGATAGAATCTTTCATTTGCTCACCATCTTTTCCACCGATAGTAGCAGTCGCAAGAACCTGAGTCTCACCTCTAGTAAAAAGTGAAGATCCGTGTGGAGCTTTAAGAACTGATGTTTCGGTTTCAATTTCACGAACCTCAGTCATTCCTCTTCCTGCAATTCTTTTATCCTCTTTCATGATGTCATTTCTCATCATTTTATAGAGCAATTCATCAACACCTTGGTAGGCATCTTTCCCTGCTTCATCAGCAGAATCTAAACCAAAACTTGCATGATCAGACTTAATATCTTCTTTAACTTTTTTCGTAAGTGCACTGATCGCACGACTTCTTTCTTGCTTATCATTGATATTCAAAACAGATCTAGCGTCTGAGCTATAGTCTTCCATTTTTTTCATAAGAGCTTCATTGGCTGCAGCGGTTTTCCACTCTCTTTTAGTTTTTCCTACTTCAGTTCTCATCTTAGTAAGAACTTCACAGAATTCTTTGATGCTATTGTGACCAAACTGAAGAGCTTCGAGCATAACTTCTTCAGAAACTTCACTTGCTTCACCTTCAACCATCATAATCGCTTCTGGAGAAGCCGCTAATACGAGCTCAAGCTCAGACTCTTCCCATTGACCACGATGTGGGTTTAAAACGAATTCTCCATTGATTCGCCCCACCTTACAGAACCCTAGCGGTCCAGCAAATGGGATATCTGAGATCTCAAGAGCCGCGCATGTCCCAAGACCAGCTAAAACTTCAGGGTCAACTTCAGGATCAAAAGAAATCACTTGTGCCATAACAATTGTTTCGGCCATATACCCTTCTGGAAATAATGGTCTAAGTGGTCTATCGATCATTCTCATAAGAAGAATTTCAGAGTTAGAAGGTCTCCCCTCTCTTTTCATAAATCCACCAAGAAACTTCCCTGCAGCGGTGAATTTTTCTTTGTAATCGACCATTAACGGAAAGAAATCCTGTCCATCTTTAACTTCGTGAGCAGATACAACTGTCACCAAAACTTGCGTGTTACCAGAGGTAACTAAAACAGCTCCATCTGCTTGCTTTGCCAGACGACCAGTTTCGATAGTGACTTCTTTACCACCGTAATTAAATGTAAATTCTTTTTTGTTGTTCAACATTTGAACTCCTTAAATGCTTTTATACCCCTCAAATTATAACTTTGATCGGGGGTCGTATGTTTATCTAAGAAATTCTGGGATGGGTTTAAAGAATAAATCAAAAAACAAAAACTTTGTCTTCTCATTTATCCTCTAAAACAAATCCGAGAATTTCAACTTAGTTAATAATAATAAAACTCTTATATTATTGAAATAAAAAAGGGAGCTAATGCTCCCTCTTAAATTACTTTCTTAATCCTAATTCCTTGATCACTGTCTGATATCTCTCAGGTGATTTCGCGTTTAGATATTTTAATAAACGACGTCTCTTCCCAATTAATTTCATCAAACCTCTTTTAGAGTGATGATCAAGTTTGTGGTCGGCAAAGTGCTTTGTAAGCTCATTGATTCGACTTGTCATGATGGCAACCTGAACTTCTGTAGATCCAGAATTCTTGTCATTTCCACCAAATTTAGTAACCAGTTCGGCTTTTGCTTGCTTGGATAACATTTTTACTCCTTTCGATCTCAACCAAGTAGGAATCTTCCATTCAAACCTAGTATAAGATTAATTTAAGTGGGATTTTTATCTAATAAAATCGGACATGTAAACTTTTAATTTTTCAAGCAAACGAGCCTCAATTTGGCGAATTCTCTCTCGACTTACACCATAATCATCTGCAATACTTTGAAGTGAGGGTGGGACTTCACTAAGGAGTCTTTTTCTAAAAATTTCCTTATCCCTTGGCTTGAGGTCAGCGATGAATTTATCTAGATGTTGCTCAAGAATTTCAAGACCTTGTTGATGCCCAAGGAGCTCCTCCATACCTTCATCATCATTACTGAGAAGGTCATAGGCTGAACCACCCCCATCTTCACCTGTTAGCGGGGCATCGAGCGATAACGCAGCGCCTCTAGAGGAAAGCCTTAAATCCATTTCTTTTACGGCTTCTTCAGAAACACCTAGGTTTTGGGAAATAAGCTTAGCTTCCGGCTCAATACCTTGATTCATCAAACGTTCTTTTTCACGCATTAGATTGTAAAAAAGCTTCTTTTGTTCAGCTGTAGTCCCTACTTTCACTAAACGAAAATTATCTAAAATGAATTTTAAAATATAGGATTTTATCCACCAACTAGCGTAATACGAGAGCTTGGCCCCCTTTTCTGGATTATACTTTGATACAGCCTTCATAAGGCCAATATTACCTTCTTGAATAAGGTCCATTACATTTTTGTAGGCGGAACGATACTCCATAGCAATTTTAACGACTAATCGTAAATTTGCTACAACCAAGGCCTTAGCTGCTTCGATATCGCCAGTCTCTTGCAGCTCTTGCACTAAGGATTGCTCTTCTTCTTGAGAAAGAAGTTTATAGCGCGAAATATCCTTAATATATTGCTTAAGGGGGTCAAGATCTGAATCCTTTGTGGGCACGAGTGAGGTTCCGGCCTTAACCACGGGAAGAAGCTCTTTTAAGATTTCAATCTCTTCATCTACGGTATTTGAAATTGAAACATCAACAATATCGTCCTTTAGAGTCTTTTTGGCGGACTCGTTTCCAGACTTCTTAGTCGAATTCTCATCATTTATGACCTCAGCATCGAGGACTTCTACTTTTGAATCTTTGTTTTTATTAGTCACACGTATAAAATGGACTCTATTATTTAAAAGTCAAGACTTCTTGGGATTTCTGCTCGTAAATAAATTTTTGATGAATGTATTGCAATGCAAACAAACCATAACTAAATCTGACTGGAATTGTGATTTTTTCTCTCGATAATTTTTTTAACTCCCTGCCTCGGTAGTTATTTAACTGACCTAATAATTCTTCAGCAAGGAGTTTGGAGAAGTCTTCGCGACTTAGCTTGATATTAAAGTATTTCTCTTTATCCTTAATCATCTCAAAAATTCTTTTTTCAAAGCTCTCTTTAACTTGACTAGAATTAATGAAATCACCTCTATTATAGAAGAATGTTAATCTTTCACGGGTTGATGCAAGATAACGACTTTCAAATTCAAGCGAAAAATAGGCATCAATTTTGTCCACGTCTTCCAAAACTTCATCAATTTCACTCAGACCTATATTAAATTTAATGGCGAAATCCCCTCTTCGTGTTTCGGGGGAATCGATCGCACTTACAAGCTCAATTTCTAATGGCTCTTCGTAAAGTTGAGAAGCTTGAACTCTTTTGACTTGGCGATTTGACCACTTATTCCATCGCTCTAGTACACCATTTTTCATGACAACTGCGATGTCTTGAAACTCCTCTAATCCCATAATCGGATCAGGAATTCCACTCATCAAGGATTTAAAATTAATAACTTCTAACTGCCTTTGATAAGGCGTCATCTCTGATGCCCACTTTTTTATTTTTGGATGAGCATTATTGGTGTTAATCCGAAGTCTAGAATAACGTTCACAATAGAGACCATATAAATCATCTTGTAGCCTCGTGCTGCCAATCATGCGTGGAAAAATTCGCTTAAAAACCTCATTTGTCCTTTTACGGCATATCAAATCTTCACAAGCAATCTTTGAAGCTTCAGGATCGACTGCTATATCAACCCGTTTTTCTTCCAAATTAACACTTAACTTTTGTCCTATTAGATTATTAAAAACATAAGACATAATCATAGGGTCTTTTAGGTAAGGAACTAGCAATCTATAATCTGACTCGTCTCCATTCCATGAGCAAAGCGCTCTAAAATTTAGAATTGAGTAATGAAATTGTTTTTTAGTCGCATCAAGTGTCCCAAGTCTTCTTTTAATTGATTCTGGAAAGTATTTAGACTCACTAAAGCTTGGAAGATCAAATTTAGCATCTGTTTTAAAGTTATTTATTAAATTGTCCTCTATCGTTTTATGGGAGTATACAGTGAAATTTGGACTGCAATAATTTTGGACAATATTTTTAGAAAGCGTCTCAAATTCATTTTGAGGCATCTCCAATTTCCTAGCAAACTTTGCTATCGCTTTGGAAAGAATATCTATGCCTAGAAATTGTAAGGTTCCAATTGTAGATCTTGAAGCCGATTGCTTTTGCCATTCGTTGGTATAGGTAATCTGGGGAAAATCTTCACAAAACTGACCGAGATTTAGGCCCTGTTGATTAATGGCCCTATAGGTTAAGAGCTTTGCTAGCTCTTTTCCTCCTTGATCTGTTTCTTCATAACGATAGCTTAAAAGCCCCTGAAATTTTGAGTCTTCGGTGTTTCCTGAGACATCTCCATAAATGATCCCCTCAAGTGGAGTCATGGCCTGAATATCAAGCACTCCCGCAAGGCAAAAAATGACCCATAAAACTTTCATATTTAGTTTTTCGACATATCATTACGATAGGTTAAACATGCGGATTAAATACGTCATATTTTGCCTGTTAGCCTTAGGAATCACCAACACGATTTGGGCAGATGAATTTAACCGTAAGACTATGGTATTCCCAAATTCCCAATACAAATTAGCTGAAGAAACTCTACAAACAAAACAATTCGAAGCAAGTAAAAAACTTGAAATACTCAGTAAAATAAAATACCTGATTATAAGAGGGAACCTAGATTACGCTAAAGTTCTTTTGAAAGAAGCCAGTATATCAACGGACTTCTCCAAGCCTATCCAACTTCGCTATCTTGCCATGATCTATTTTATAGAGGGAAAGTATCAATTGGCACTTGATATACTCAACAGAAAGGAGCTAGCCACTTTTCAAGCTGAGCCTAGAGTGTGCTTTATCAGAACTCTTTCACTAGTCATTTTAGATAAAGAAAATCGGGCCAAAAAAGCCTGGGAGAAATGTTTTGATTCAACCCTTAGCTACTCCTCTACTGACTTATTATGGATGAGAACTTTGGTTAGTTTAAAGATAAATGAAAATAAGAGTACAATCGAAAATATTTTTAAAGATATCTCGGTAGAAAATCTTGATAAAGAATCTTTAAGAATCTATCTCAAATTGGCGCTCTATCTCAACCAACAAGATAAAGTTATACCAAGATTCAAGTTCTTTTCAGAAGAAGTTCTATCAGATACGACATTAAGAGAGCTTATTGGATTCAATTACTACAGAGCTGGTCAAGTAGAGAAAGCTTATTCAGTTATCGAGAGTTTAAATACCGCCAATAGTGAAATTTTTAAGGGAAATCTCTACAGTTTTCAAGAGCGTTATGACTTAGCCTATGCCCAATATAAACTAGCATTAAACTTAAAAAATAATTCACTTAATGCTATTGATCGCTTAATCCCACTTTCTTGGAAGCTAGGTCAATACAGAGAAGGACTAAAATTCTTACAAAAAAATCCAGTTACCCCGAAAAACAGAGTAGAACATTATACTTTGATGGCCGCATTCTTAACCTTAGATGACAAGACGCAATCATCAGAGCAAGTCTTAGATCAAGTAATCGAATTTACCAACAGAGGAGAGCCTCTAGAGGTCTCACAATTAATTAGTTATAATAGTGTTAAACAGCATAAAACCGACAAAGCAAGTTTGTTTTCTGGAAGCAGCTGTCAAAAATATGATGGAATTAACTGTTGGATTAACGCCATGGTAGGAATTTGGCCGGAAGCTTTTGAAAAAGAAAAATCTAAACAAAAAATCCACGGAAAAGACTTTAAATATATTCCCGACGAATTAACTCTACTTGTTAAAGATGAATCTTTTGAAGAGGTAAATCCATTAGATCAAAAGAAAATCGAAGAGATGGACAATAATCTTATCAATCTCCTCCCAGAAAACAATTAGTCTTTTTTACCCCTATCAGCATTTAAGTCACTAAATTTGGTAGTATAAGATGTGGAAAAAGAACAAGACTTTTCTCGATATCTGCAAGAAACAACCGTCTTTATCAATGGTGAAAACTTCCCAGCCAAAGAGGCCAGAATCTCAGTTTTTGATCGAGGATTTCTCTTTGGTGACTCTATCTACGAAGCTTGCTATGGAGAGGATGGTTTTATACTTTTTTTCGATGATCATATTAACAGATTAAAACATTCGGCTAAACTGCTTAAATTTACTCTGTATACCTCTGTTGAAGAGATTAAAAAGCAGGCCATTCAAACACTTTCTAAAAGTGGCCTTAAATCAGCTTACCTAAGAATTATTCTCACCCGGGGGGAGTCAAAAATTTCGCTAGATCCAAACCAAGCTTTTAAAAACAACCTGGTAACTATAGCTCGCCCCAAACCTGTCTACCCAAAGGAATATTACCTAAACGGGGTTTATCTATCCTTAGTAAATACAATCCGAAATGATATCCGAGCTGTTGATCCTAATGCGAAGTCTGGAAACTATCTGAATAACGTCATGGCAATTGAAGAAGCAAAGGCCCAGGGTGCCTATGATGCCATTATGTTAAATAGTGAAGGTAAAGTGACTGAAGGCACTACCTTTAACCTATGGATAGTAAAAAATGGAAAAATTATAACCCCTCCGATTGAAAGTGGTCTTTTAGCCGGTATAACTAGAAAAAATTTATTAATATTAATAAAAACCTTAGGATTGAATCACGCCATAGAAGAAATTCATCCCGCTGATCTATTTAGTGCACAAGAAGTATTTATCACCTCCAGCACAAGAAAAATTATTCCCGTAGCTCGGATAGATGATAAAATATACGGAGACAATACTTCGCATTGGCCAACTATCGCAAATCTTATGCATAGGTTTGATGAACTTATACAGACCCAGCCAGCAGAGTATAAATACTTATGAAAAAGATAATATTATCATTTATTTTAACTTCTTTTAATGCTCAGGCTATAACGTATTCAATTGGAACGCATGTTCCTTTTTTTAATCAAGTCCAAACAAGCACAAGTGGTGGCTCTCAGGTTTTTGCGATCAATCCCTATTTAGGGATCGGCACTCAATTTCATCTCGCTGGCGGCAACTACTTTATGCCGGAGTTAGGCTATTCCTATTATACAGATACTGGTTCTAACTATAACCGAGACACAATTTTTCTTCACTATAACTTTGCTTATGTGATCACCAATAAATTTATTGCGAGATATGGCATTACAAGTCATACTTACCGGTTGATTGGGGGCGGTGGCTCTCAAACTCTGAGTAATGGAAATGGCAGTACTCGCTTTCCCTCGCCTAACAAAACTGTCTCTAGCAGTTTCACAACACTCAATGCAGGAATGGAATACTTTCTCTCAAGCAAAAACTATTCTGTAAGATTTGACTTTAATATCATGAATACCAATGACCTCGATAATAGGGCCTATAACTATCTTTTAACGGTGAATATATACAGATGAAATTATTATTTTTTACTCTTATTCTCTTTACGAAAACAGCTCATGGATTCACCCTTAATCCTAATACAGGCAAGGGATTTAAAAATAACGAAATCAACCTTCATATTGCCAATACTGACTGCTCAGGAGCAGGATTCACCACCACTCAATATGTGACATTGGTAAAGCAGGCTGTAAACAAATTTTGGAACTCAGTCCCTACATCATCCCTGAGAATCGACGTAAAAGGAGTCAATAGCGGTATTGATATTACTGGAGATACACATACATCCGCACTGTCTAAAGTCCCTGCCAATACTATTCTTGCGGGCTGTAATACCTCTGCAGATGATTTTGATGATCCAAGTATCCTAGGATCCGCGGTGATGGGTTGTACCGGTGGAAACTGTAGGGCCGTTCTCATTTTAAATGCACATCCCAACTCAGAGCTTCCCAATAAATCAAACGCAACGGTTGAAGCTATCATTGCGCACGAAATTGGGCATGCGTTTGGCCTTGGACACTCAGAGTTTAAACACAATTTAATGTATTTTAGTATCTCAGGTAAATTCCAAGAATGGCTGGGGCAAGACGATATCGATGGCGTCACCTACCTATACCCCCTTGACTCAGAAGCTGAAATATTAGGAATATCAGCACTTGGAAGCTGTGGAACCGTTGCTATAAAAAAAGAAAAAGATTATGAACCCTTCTTAAAATCACTGTTCAGCGGAATCTTTTTCATAATATGCTTGATCGCTATCAGAAGATCAGTTTTTAAGTATTATTAACCTTCATCTCATTGCCATCAAAATTTATGATAACTTTTTTATCTTCATAAGCAGTTGCTAGGTTTATCGGCCTCTTCCAAATAGCATACAGATTTGACATGGTTTCACTGGCGAATTGCATATCAAGATCTACACCATAGTGAATATGTTTTAAAAGTAGTTCTTTTCGGTTCTTATAGTTAGCGTCTTCTACTTCTATTATGGGTGAACCAAAATTAGTTAATTGAGACAATAACTTTTGCTTAATTGCTTGAAAGTCCCTTGTATCGATCTCCATTCTCTGAGTTCTAGGATTATATTTATAAGTAAAAATTTGCTGGCGATTACAAAACTCTGGAGTGAGAAATTCATTAATAAAACTAATATCATTATGTGAGCGTCTTATCTCAAATATTTTTTCACGACCGAGCCCAGCTTTGGTATTCCAATTCTCTTTTGCATTCATATCTGTGCAAGAATTGTATTCTTTACCAAATCTTCCGGTATTCCATCTAAACTCTATATCTCTAAAAAGTTCAATTCCTATTTTATAAGGATTAATATTCTTTTTACTCATCGCCATAACACCTGCGTGTTTTTTAGCAAACTCAATGAACTCTGATGGATCCATGACTTTTTGGTTCATCATAGTGGAGTGCCAATAACTTGCCCAGCCTTCATTCATTATTTTAGTGACTCTTTGAGGAAGAAAGTAATAAGCCTCATTTCGAAGACAAGCGATGATATCAGCCTGCCATTCTTCAATAGGAGCATTTTCTATCAAAAACAACAGAATATCTCTCATGCCTTTGGTCGTATTTTTTTCGGCCATTAAATCAGAGGCTTCGTCATCCTCTACAAGTTTTTGAAGAGACTCTTTTCTATCCGCTGCTCGCATATAAGATTTAAGAGCTGAAGATCTATCATCAACAACGTAGCCGCCATGTTCTTGTTCTTCTCTAAAAGCTAATTCCTTTTCAAAACGACTCTTTTTAACATCTTGGGTTTCAAAAAGCATATTCATATCAAGTAAATTTTCTAGAGACAGCACCCTATCTATAAAGCGCTCAACCTTATTCACTCCGTGACGTTCCATATAACGACGAATTTTAGAACCATTATTGGCCATAACATCCATCATTTTTCTATTAGTATTAGAAAACCACATATTATTTTTGAAAAAGTCATTGTGTCCATAAACATGACACATAACTAATTTCTGATCGAGCCAGTTATTGACCTCTAAGAGGTATGCATAACAAGGGTCGGTGTTGATGACCATCTCATAAATTTTTTGCATCCCATACCGATAGCCCTTCGAGAGTTGGTCATAATCCATCCCAAACTTCCAATGGGGGTATCTTATGGGAAAACCACCTTGAGCTGCTAATATATTGATCGTATCATAATCACACATCTCAAAGACTTGGGGAAAGTAGTCTAGGCCAAAATCATCCGCATGCCCCTGCACCTTTTTTTGTAAGGCCAGTAACTCTTTACTTATGGGTTTGGTTCTTAACATTATTTTCCTTTGCCTAAAAATTCTTTTATTGAATCCAGTATGGCATCTTTATTTTTTATTTTACTTAACACGACGGAATCATGTTCCGTACCATACCTCTGTGATAAATCTTTATAAAATTGCCCTGAACCGTAACGACTCTCCACTTGTCCGTAACAAAACATATTTGAGTTGGGTAAAATAAACTCATCTAATAACTGCAAACAGACTTTCGTATCGTCAGCAGACCAATTGTCACCATCTGAAAAATGGAAAGGATAAATATTCCATTCAGCGGGGTTATAGTCCTCTTCAATAATATTTTTACAAAGCTTAAAAGCAGAAGAAATAAGCGTACCACCACTTTCTCTAGTTCTAAAAAATACGTCTTCTTCAACCTCTTTTGCAGTAGCATCGTGAATGATATAGCGAATTTCGATATCTTTGTATTGAGATTTAAGCCATAAATTAATCCAAAACGACTCAGTTCGAACAATTTCTTTTTGCTCCTCACCCATAGACCCAGAAACATCCATCATATAGATTACGACTGCCGAGTTCTCCATTTCTATTTTTGTGTCCGCTGCCCTAAAGCGAAAATCCTTTCGAATAGGTACAACTTTTGGATTCATGGGATCATAAACTCCCATGGAGATCTGTCTTTTTAAGGCTTCTTTATAAGTTCTTTTTACATGTTTAAGAGAGTCTGGCCCCGTGGTTCCAACTGAAGTGTATTTATCCACCGTACTCGACAATTGCTGTTTACCTTTTGGCTCGATATTAGGGAGTTCTAGCTCTTCTCCTAATATCTTTGCTAGGTCATCCACAGACATCTCGACTTCTAACTCTTTAGCTCCCTCACCTTCACCAGCTTCACCTTGTCCTGGTTCACCTTCTCCTGGCTGACCATCTACTGGATCTCCATTTTGTCCATCACCTTGTCCGGTGCCACCCTCTGATTTGTCTCCAAATTTAAAGCGTGGAATATCAATACTTGGCATGGGAACCTTAAAGGCGTCACTTCCCTTTGGGATTATCTGCTGCCCTTGGGAAATATACTTCCTTAAATTGTCGCGGATCTTTCCTTTAACAATTCTTCGAAATCGCGCATGGTCTCTTTTTATAGGATGATCCAAGCTTTTCTCCTATGATTTAACTGAATCACCTTTAGCAAAAATGCTAGAGACATAATTCAGCGTATCTGTTGCACAAATATCGCAATAACCAAAATTTTTAATCAATCTAGTTTTAACGACATCAATTTTTTCTTGGGTCTGCTTATCAACAACATTTGAAATAATGGTCGTAAGCTTAATACTATCTTTTTGATCTTCAAAAAGTTTTAGCTCTAATGCTTTTTGTAGAGTTTCATTCATTCTGTAATCGAATTGTTTCCCTTCAATGGCAAGTGCTCCGATAAAGTTCATAATTTCGCGCCTGAAATCGTCTTTAATACTTTCAGCGATATCAACCTTCTCTTCTATTGAGCGCATAAACCTTTCATCTGCATCTTCCAGTTTCCCGGAATACTTATTTCTAAGTTTTTCTTTTTGAGTATAGGCTTTGATATTATCAATATAATTAGCGCAAAGAGTTTCAATCGCTTGCTCATCGACGCTAATCGCTTTTTGTACATCGTTTTTGATAATGTCTTCATACTCTTGTCTTGCAGCAGCCAGCATTTCTCTAAAATGCTCAAGTTGATCTTGCGAGCTAATTAAGCCGTGATGCTTTAGCCCTGATTCAAGTTCATTGAAAACCATAAATGGATTTAAACAACCAGCATGAGCATTTTTTACAAGTGAGTTAGAGATTTTATCTTGAATATAACGAGGTGAAATTCCATCGAGACCTTCTCTATTAGCTTCTTTTCGAAGCTCTTTAACATTGTCTTCATTATATCCAGGAAGTGTTTTTCCATTATAAAGCTTAAGTTTTTGAAGACGCGTTAAATCAGCTTTTTTAGGCTCTTCTAGCCGTGTAAGAATCGCCCATAAACTTGCCATATCAAGTGTATGAGGAGCGATATGCATATGGGGAATTGTGTTCTCATTAAAATCTTTTTTATAAATTCTAATTTCTTGATCAAGCCTAGTAATATAAGGAACATCTATCTTAACTGTTCTATCTCTTAGGGCCTCCATAAATTCATTAGATTGAAGTTTTCTAAACTCAGGCTCGTTTGTATGTCCTAAAATAACTTCATCTATATCTGTTTGGGCGAATTTCTTAGGTTTAATTGACTGCTCTTGAGAAGCACCTAATAAGTCATACAAGAACGCCACATCAAGCTTAAGCATTTCGATGAACTCAACAATCCCCCTGTTAGCGATATTAAATTCACCGTCAAAATTAAAGGCCCTCGGATCTGAGTCCGAACCATACAAAGCAATTTTCCTGTAATTGATATCACCAGTAAGTTCTGTTGAATCTTGATTTTTCTCATCTTTTGGTTGGAAAGTTCCAATTCCAATCCTATCTTTTTCTGAAAGGATAAGTCTTTTTACTCTTATATGGTTCATAACTGTACGCCAATCACCATCGAATTTTTTCATGAACTCAGACATGATGAAACGACAGGCCGGATTCACCTCCCCTTTAATCTTTATCTTTCTATCTGAATCAATTCTTCCATTTAAATCTTCTAAGAACTGAACTCTAACTTCCTGAGGTATTAGCTTTAAAGGCTCTTCATGCATTGGGCTTGGAAAAATTTTTGCCCCACCTAAGATTTCTTCTTCTTCCGGGGTATGCCATTCATAAGTGTAGAGTGCACCTTCATCGGTTCTAG